>Ga0114982_1000161_pt1 | contig 34636 bp, 35 predicted proteins | sample Shrwel_input2_FT_FD_87183 | JGI IMG/M metagenome (GOLD analysis project Ga0114982, IMG submission 87183) | Subsurface microbial communities from deep shales in Ohio, USA - Utica-3 well 1 S input2 FT | ecosystem: Environmental > Aquatic > Deep subsurface > Shale gas/oil reservoir > Produced... | reverse complement strand
TAATTTTTAAAATTAGTCCACTTAATTTATTGATACGACCATATTGATCAGTATGATTGAATAAGAATTGCAAAATAATAAACCAAAAGTACAAAGATGAATTGATGGTATTAACACCCTGTAAATGAGTCAATAATAGTTATTTTATGATCATGTGAATATCGTCTTCATCTATAAAAAAAGCCCCGACATCCTGTCGAGGCTTTTTCATATTTGGTTTCTTGCCGTTAACTCCTGTCAACGACCACGTCCTGTGCTTCTTGTTGTTCTGAATGAGACTTCCTGTCTCTCTATAATTGCTATGATAGAGCTTAATACTTTAGTCGTATATTCGCCAATCACCACAACTGATGTACGTTTATGCGTACATGATGTAATCATAACGCTTCTTTTAAAGTTTGTTCATGACGTTTTACCGAGTTGGCATAGCGATGTGCTTGATTGCGCATGTAGAGACTTCTTTTATAACCTGTTGGACCGACATTGTAATAACCGAGTGCTTTAAACCAATCACCTGTCGCTTGATAGTATTTTGCAAGAATATATGCGCCACAATTAATATTAATCTGTTCATCATAAAGATTTCCAGAACAAGTCTGTTGCCAAAACTTGGGACGTACTTGGGTCAAACCCACAGCATCTGCTGATGATCTGGCATTGGCGATATAGCTAGATTCTTGTCGGATCAGTGCAGCAAGCAAATGAGGCGAAATATTATAAGATTCAGCGCTTTGTAGGATCATCGGTGCGACACGACTTGCAGTCGATGGATGAACAGAAAAAGCCGTTTGAATGCCTTGTGAAAATTGTTGTGAATGGCTGATTGTTGATGATTTTGTTGTTGAACATGCAACGATGAAGTAGGTACTAACAACAATAAAGCTGAGTTTAAGACATTTGTTTTGAAACCGATTAAAAGAAAATCTGTAGCGCGTTATCATCTTGAAAAAAGTATATCCATCCTATAAAAGCACGCGGATAGTAAAAAGTGGACTAGTTCGGGTCAATGATGGTTCATAGGCAAAATCGTTGGTTTTTATATTTTGAGCTTGACTTAATTTAGAAAAAAGAAGCCTCGACTTCCTGTCGAGGCTTCTTCGTATTTGGTGCTATCATCAACTCCTGTCGATGACCACGTCCTGTGCTTTTTGTTGTTCTGAATGAGACTTCCTGTCTCTATGTCTTGCATTCTAGATAAGTATTGGCATGCTGTATATGCGTCAATCACCTGATTTCGTGTAGGCCGTGGCTTACATAGTTGAATATCTCAATGCTTCAAATTGGCCGTCTTTATTATCCATGCTACTAGCTTTTGAGCAATCGGTGCACAGACTAATACACTTGGAAACGCAAACATCCACGCCACAATCCAAGCTGACATCCACATCGAAAAGAAGTTATCAATTAAACCCACCGCTTTAAAGGTGGTAATTCCTGAGATGAGAAATGACATCATGCAAGATAATATGAATGGAAATAAAAGACTTGCTGCCTTCACGTAATCACCTCTGAATTGCATTTAAATTTAATGCAAAATTTTGCCCGAATAATTGGGCGGTTTTAATATCACCAAAATCAAACGCATTGGCTGCACTTTGATGTTCAGCTTGCGCCATTAAACCTGACCAAGAACCAAGACGATTGACTGCCTGAGTGTAAGGTACACCTTGATGTTGTTCAGGTAGAACAGAATTACCAATCCATATCATACCGTGTTGCATACAAAAGGTGAAAAGTGAAATGAGTGTCGACTGTTTATCTCCAGCAGGAAGTGATGAAACCGTAAATCCTGCCGCGAGTTTTCCTTTTAGGCTTTGCTTTTTCCATAATGGTCCTGTGAGATCCATCAGTTGTTTGAAGGTACCTGAAACACCACCTAAATAAGTTGGACTACCCCAAATGAGTCCATCATATTGGACGATAAGGTCTGGATGAGCCATCAATGATTCCGCTGTAAACAAATCAATTTGAATATTCTCTACTTGTGTAGCACCTATTTGAATTTGCTCTGCAATAAATTGAGTATGACCTTGGCGGCTATGGTAGATAATTGCGATAGATTTCATGGAGTCGTCCTCGATTAGAAAAAATTAAATAATTCAGCGGTGAGAAATAAACCACACCCAAAAATACTGTGATTGATCAAGCTTTTGATGCGGTTAATATAAGGCTGAGGTGTTTTTGAGGCAGCGATACCTAAACCCATCGCGGGTTGCATGATCAGAAAAGGGATCAAAACAGTGATGACACCAAAGGAAAGTGCAGAAGGAAATTGAGGTTGAGCCAACCAATTTTGGCCTACCACTAAAATAAAGCTGAAAGAGAAAATGACACCCACACTGTAATGAGCAATCCAGCCAAGTAGATATTCATGTCGAATTTCTGGACTTTGAGCAATTGATTGATGCTGGATTTTTCACGCAAAATCCAGCCAATCCAACGTCCAAGTAAAGCAAAATTTAACGTTGGGATATTGAATATTTTTAATATCAACAACCAAATATCCATGATGATGGTTGCACCAATACCAAGTCCAAAAATGTAGATCAATCGTTCCAACACATTCATTTCATCACCTTGAGCCTTTACCAATAAAATCTGATAAATTGATTGTGCAAGTTCAAGTCAACTTGAAGTCAAGGGGGATTTATGGATATTGGTGAAGTCGCAAAAAAAGCAAAGCTCACGACATCGACATTGCGCTTTTATGAAGAGAAAGGGTTAATCAAATCGATTGGTCGTCATGGCTTACGTCGTCAGTACAGTAAACAAGTTTTGGATCAACTGGCTCTCATTGCATTAGGTCGAGCAGCAGGCTTTTCATTGGATGAAATTGCAAGCATGTTTGGGCAGGATGGAAAGCCTGAGTTGGATCGGAAAATGCTGAATGATAAGGCAGAACAATTAGAACAAATGACACGACGTTTACATTTCATTAGCGAAGGATTGAGACATGCTGCGGTATGTCCCGCAGAAAATCATATGCAATGTCCGACTTTTCAGAATTTTTTAAAAGCTGCGATTGCAGGTGAATATCAGCCCACAAAACTCTAAAACAAAATAGAGTTTTAAGGAGAAAGCATCGGATTGCATCGCCATAAAGATGTCATTTTATTGAAGTCAAAGTTTCATAAAAACTTGTTCTAATTTTTCTTAATTTTTACCAAATGTATAAAATCATGAACAAGAAAACTTTATTGGCTTTATTGTGCTGTAGTGCTTTGGCTTTAACGGCATGTAATGATGATCAAGATCAAAAAACATCGGTAGATCAAGTGACTGAGCCAACCTTGATGTCTTTTGCTAAGCTGCCTGTAGAAACCTATGCGATTGGACCAGATTCTGGCAACGCTGTCAGTGGAGCGAATGGTATTTATCCACCATTTAAAGGGCAACCTGTACAAGGTTTCTCGGCTGCTTTGAAGAATGAAGATGGTAGTTATATGGCGATGTCTGATAATGGTTTTGGTACGCAAGACAATTCAGCGGATTATTTATTGCGTATTTATAAAATCAAGGCTGATTTCAGAACAAAAAATAAAGGCACAGGGCAAGTGTCCGTCCAAAGCTTTATTCAATTACGTGATCCCAATAAGCGTATTCCTTTTGAAATTGTGAATGGAAATACTTCAGAACGTTTATTAACGGGTGCCGATTTTGATCCTGAGTCGATGCAACGTGCAGCAGATGGGAGCTATTGGATCGGTGATGAGTTTGGTCCTTACTTATTACATTTCTCAGCAGAAGGAATTTTATTGGATGCACCAATTGGATTGCCTAATCCTTTAAATCCAGCCCAAGAACTACGTTCTCCTCAAAACCAATTTAACAAAGCTAGCATCAATTTTGTTGAGCCTTTGGTACAGCGCAGTGGCGGCTTTGAGGGAATGGCGATTTCTCCAGATGGCAAATATCTATATCCTTTACTGGAAAAACCATTGCTGAATGATGCTACAGGTCAACTTCTGATTTCTCAATTTGATATCCAGAAGAAAAGCTATAAGGGACAATATTATTGGTTCGCTTTAAATAGCAAGGCAACCAATATTGGTGATTTCCAATTGTTTAGTAATAAAGATGGCATCATCATCGAACGTGATGCGAGCCAAAATAACCTAGGCGGGTATAAGAAGCTGATACGAGTTACATTGACCGAGCCTAAACAAATGGTAGTGCGTGAAGATTTGGTGGATTTAATCAAAATTGCCAATCCAAATTCACTGTATGGCACAGCGCGTGACGGGGATATTGGAACAGGTCAGGTCTTTGCTTTCCCGTTTGAAACGATTGAAGATGTAATTATTGAAAATGGAACGACATTAACTGTATTGAATGACAATAATTTTCCAGGTTCATCGGGGCGTAATGCCAAACTTGCGGATGATAACGAAATTATTCAGATTCGTTTGCCGAAAGCATTATTTTAAACGTCGGGTAAAATTAGCCGAAATGGTCATTCCTCATTTCGGCTGAAAGCGTATACTGATCAGGCAGAAGGAGTCCTCATGTCTGAATCAGTTACACGCCCAACCCATATTGAATATGGTTCAAAATCGTTTACTGCGATTTTATGGTCTTTGTTCTTTGCTGGTTTTGCTTCCTTTTCATCCTTGTACTGTGTACAGCCGATGATGCCGATCTTTGCAAAATTCTTTCAGGTCACACCGACTCACAGTAGTTTCCCTTTATCTTTTTCAACCATTGCACTCGCGATTGGTTTGTTGTTCACAGGATTCATATCTGATCGTTACGGACGCAAAAGGATTATGGTGTTTGCCTTATTTTTTGTTTCCGTATTATTGTTGATTAGTGCTTCATTTCCGATTTGGGAAATTTTTCTGACTACTCGAATTTTTATTGGCTTAGCAGTGAGTGGTGTGGCAGCGGTTGCAATGACTTATATCGGAGAGGAGATCGCACAAAAAGATATCGGTTTTGCCATGGGATTGTATATTTCAGGTACGGCAATTGGTGGAATGGGAGGGCGTTTAATCGCAGGGGTTTTAGTTGATTTTATTTCTTGGCAATCTGCTACTTATATTATTGGTTTTCTAAACCTCATTATCGCTTGTTTGTTCTATTTTTTATTACCTAAATCGCAGCATTTTAAGCCTTTTCCCTTTCGATTTTCTCGTTTTAAGGCAGCATTTGAGCAGAACTTAAAAGATCCAAAACTAAGGATTTTATTTGCCCAAGGTTTTATCTTAATGGGCTGTTTAGTGACAGTATTTAACTATATTAGCTATCATTTATTAGAAGCACCATTTCACTTATCACAAGCATGGATTGGTGTGATTTCGATTGCTTATCTGGCAGGCATTTATAGTTCGCCTAAAGCCGCGCAATGGGGCTTTAAGTATGGACGAGATAAAGTTCTGCCTGTATTGCTAATGATGATGATGGTTGGGTTATTGATTACCTTAATTCCATCACTTTGGATGATTTTGTTAGGTTTGACGATTTTTACCTTTTCATTCTTCGCGGCACATTCGACCGCAAGTAGTTGGGTTTCTGTACAAGCGGTTCAATATCGTGCAGTGGCTTCTTCGCTGTATTTATTCTGCTATTACATTGGTTCAAGTTTGCTCGGCAGCTTCGGTGGATTGGTTTGGGAGCAGTTTGGCTGGATTGGAATTAATTTGAGTGTGAGTGTGGTTTTGGTGATTGGGTTAGTATCCGCTTTATATCTTGGTAAATTACAACGTTCAGCCTAAATTATTAAATCTGAATAAACTTTGTACAAATAATTTGTTATCTCCTTGTTCTTGAATGCTTTATAAACAGGGAAAATGAATTGAATTCATGTTAAAATGATCGGCTTTCATCTTTAGATGTCTCTCCTTCATCTGCTAGCCGAGATTCGCAAGCTATGTCTACTGCCTATACCAAGCAGACTGCGCCTAAAGCGCTGTTTGATTACGACAAATATTGGGCGTCGTGTTTTGAACCCGCACCATTTTTGCCGATGTCACGAGAAGAAATGGATCTACTCGGTTGGGATGCGTGTGACTTTATTTTAGTTTGTGGTGACGCTTATATTGATCATCCATCTTTTGTATCTGGTGTGATTGGGCGTGTGCTCGAAGCACAAGGCTTCCGTGTAGGTATTATTGCTCAACCAGATTGGACCAATGTTGAAAGTTTCCGTGTTTTAGGTAAACCAACCATTGCGTGGGGCGTAACTGCGGGCAATATGGATTCGATGATTAACCGTTATACGGCAGATCGTAAAATCCGTTCAGATGATGCTTATTCGCCAAATAATGAACCGAATAAACGTCCAGATCGTGCTGCCACGGTGTATTGTCAGCGTTGCCGTGAGGCTTTTCCTGATGTGCCAGTATTGCTCGGTGGGATTGAAGGTAGCCTACGTCGTATTGCTCATTATGATTATTGGTCAGACAAGGTTCGTCGTTCAATCTTGATGGATTCTAAAGCCGATTTATTAATGTATGGAAATGGTGAGCGTGCAATCATTGAAGTGATGCATCGTTTAGCTAAAGGTGAAAAAGTTCATGACATCACTGATGTTCGTGGTACTGCATTTATTATTAATAAACACAATAAAGCATCAAAAGCACAATTTGTTGAAATTGCAAGTAATGATGTGGATACGATTGGTCGTGTAGACCCAATTATCAATCCATATGTCATGACTGAAGATATTGATGGCTGTGAAGTTGAAAAAGAAAAAGGCAACTCACTCGCACAATATCAAAATTTCCAAAAAGAAATTGTGACCAATCCAATCGTTCGTGAAGGGGATCAACTTGATCCAGATACGCAGATCGTACAGTTAAAACCTGCGCCATCCAAAGCGATTAAACATAAGTTACCTCCACGTGAACTCGCTGTGATTCGTTTGCCTTCTTTTGAAGAAGTCGCCAATGATCAAGTGCTGTATGCGCACGCCAACCGTATTTTGCATCTGGAAACCAATCCAGGAAATGCTCGCGCATTGGTACAACGCCATGGTGAACGTGATGTTTGGATTAATCCACCACCAATTCCGTTAACAACGGAAGAAATGGATTATGTCTTTGATTTACCTTATGCACGTTTACCGCATCCAGCTTATGGTAATGCGCGTTTCCCTGCATTTGATATGATCAAATTCTCTGTGAATATCATGCGTGGTTGTTTTGGTGGTTGTACGTTCTGTTCGATTACTGAACATGAAGGTCGTATTATTCAAAACCGTTCTGAAGAATCAATTCTGCGTGAAATTGAAAAGATCCGTGATACTGCACCTCAATTTACAGGCATTATCTCAGACTTAGGTGGTCCAACGGCAAACATGTACCGTTTGCATTGTAATGACCCTGAAATCGAGAAGAACTGCCGTAAACCGTCTTGTGTTTATCCAGGTGTTTGTCAAAACTTACACACTGATCATGCGCCATTGGTTCAGCTTTATCGTAAAGCACGTGAAATCAAAGGCGTGAAGAAGATTTTGATTGGTTCTGGTCTGCGTTATGATCTCGCAGTATTAAACCCTGAATATGTCAAAGAGTTGGTACAGCACCATGTTGGTGGCTATCTGAAAATTGCACCTGAGCATACCGAACATGGTCCATTATCCAAGATGATGAAACCAGGGATCGGAACTTACGACCGCTTTAAACAAATGTTTGAGCGTTTTAGTAAGGAAGCAGGGAAGGAACAATATTTAATTCCTTACTTCATCGCTGCGCATCCGGGTACAACGGATTACGACATGATGAACTTGGCGATTTGGCTGAAAAAGAATGGTTTCCGTGCCGATCAGGTACAAACCTTCTATCCATCGCCAATGGCAACTGCAACCACTATGTATTATTCAGGCAAGAATCCATTGTCTAAAGTGGCGCGTTATACTGAAAATGTCGATATCGTGAAAGGCGAAAAACGTCGTCGTTTGCATAAAGCTTTCTTGCGTTACCATGATCCAAATAACTGGCCTTTATTACGTGAAGCACTGAAAGAAATGGGGCGTTCGGATTTAATTGGTAATTCGAAACAGCATCTGATTCCAACCTATCAGCCACAAGGCACGGCTGAAGGTGAATATAAGTCTGCTCGTAAGAAAAACTCGACCGTGGCTGGTGATTCTGTAAAACGTGGTCAACAGTCTCGTCCGCAGTCTCAATCGAGTCAGAAACGTCCACAAAAAGGACAAATCTTAACGCAACATACAGGTTTACCACCGCGTGAAACTGGTGATAAAAAGCCATTTTCAGGAAAGAGTAAACCTAAGGCTAAAGCTCATCGTTAATATTTAAAAGAAAGGGAAACATGCTTTCCCTTTCTTTTTGTCTGAAAATGTCAAAATAATCACAATTTAAGTGTAAAACTACAATTTATAGAAACATATACTGACAATATCAACTTGAAAATTTAAGCTATGATGATTATAAATAAAGAGCAGAACAACTTTTACGACTTTGGTCGACTAGTAGAAAACGATTAAAAACTTTAAAGTTGCACTGCTAAAATGACTTTGCTATCGCTGTTATTGATTAAAAAAATGGCATAAAGCCAAATGATTATAAAAAATCTAAAGGGATTGGTTAGAAATGTATTATTTCATTACATTAGCTGGGTTGCTAATAATTGCAGCACTCGCGCTTCGGCGTATGCATCAAAATCAACGTCAAGATAGTCCGTTAAAACGCCGCGGCATTCTCACGATTTCTGAACAAATTACACTTATGCGCTTACAGGCTGTTTTGCCACGTCATACTGTACTTGCACACGTGTCTTTTGATGCTTTATTGACAACAAAATATGCGCATACACGCCGTAAGTATCAAGGACTAATGGCAGATTTTGTTGTGCTTGATCAACAATATCAGGTTCTCGCTGTGATTGAGATGGCAGATGAGTCTTCAATTAATCGTTTAAATCAAAAATACTATCAAGATAGTTTGTTGGAGCTGGCTGGTTATAAAGTTCTACGCTACAGTAGTATTCCAACAGAACATGAATTACGTGAAGATTTGGTATCTGATCCTTATGAATCAAATACCATTATGACAACTTCATCTACCTCATTGCCTCAAACAGAACGTATGATGAAGTACAGTATGTTTGCTGCAAAATCGTCTTAATCTGGAAGAACAGCAGTAACGGTCATTTCTACTAGTACGTCAGGCGCATAGAGTTTAGATTCTACGCAGGTACGTGCTGGGGGATGACCTTCAGCAATCCATGCATCCCAAACCGCATTCATCGCGGCATAATCTTTCTCGATGTCTTTAAGAAAAATAAGCACTGACAAAATATGGGTTTTATCTGTTCCCGCTTCCGCTAGTAAACGATCGATATTATCTAAAGTCTGCTGTGTCTGAGCAGTCACATCTACACTGGTATCATCAGCTAATTGACCTGCTAAATGAACCAAATTTCCTGAAATTGCGACTTCGCAGTAACGAGAAGTGACATGCAAACGCTGCACAGACATAAGATTTACCTGAATGAATAACAATAGAAAAGATTGTACTTGATACGATTCTGATGCAGTGTAAATTTGTTTAAATTAGGTTGAAAAAGTTTCTATTTCCATTAATTTACGTTGTTTGAAAATCAAAATAGAGCGGGATTGTGGGCAAATAATAATATTGCCTAGATTCAGAAATTGAATTTTGGCTTGTCGAAGTTGATTTAAACAGCTCGCAATAGAGCTCTGGTTGGGACACAGTTGTTTGAGTTGGCTCAAAGCTGAAGTGGTCGTGTGATACATGATCTTATTCCTTATCATCATTGTTAAAAATTGGGCAAAGATATGACTTTACCCGATTCGTTTATATGTTTTGTTGTTCGGATTGATACCAATTGACGTGGCGTGTGATGTACATGACGCATGCAATTAAAATGAAAGACAAAATGGAGCCGAACAAGAAAGTTTTTCCGCTGGATTGTAGTAATAGATACATCATGCCGTATAAAGCACTGAGCAAAACACCGAAGAGTATGGCGGCTTTAAAACCTTGAACGACGAAGTATAAATACCAAGTAATCAAGCCAATACATGCAACTGCCGCAATCAGATAGGCAAGGGAAAAAGCGTAATATTCACTGATTGATAGTAATAAGACGAAGAACACGCCTTGTGCCATGGCAACCAACGCATACTGAACAGGATGAATTTTAAGATTCTTCAAAACCTCGAATAAAAAGAAGCAACCAAACGTAATAATGATCACCATAATGCCATATTTGATGGCACGATCAGTTTGGGTATAAATATTAACGGGTTCTAAAAACTGCGTTGAAATACCAGAAATGTTATTTGAAGATGTATTTGAAGCAACATAAGCAGCTTCAACATCACTGATCAGATTGCTTTGAGTATTTAAAGCTTGGTAAAAACACTGACTGTTTTCACAAGTTGAGAGACGATCTAAATTACGTTTACCTAAAGCAATATTTTTCCAGTCCGCTTCAAAAAGTTGTCTTTTGCTCAGTTTCTTAAACGGTAAACTTTGACCATCGTATTTCACATCACCCCAATTGCCTTTAGCTTGATATGTCATTTCGTAACTGGTTGGGATAAAGGCAAATTCGCTTAAACCTTCTAGATCAAATTGCAGATTAAAGCTAAAACCTTGTTGGAGTTTTTGGATCAGTTCAGGATATTGCTTGCTGGTGATATGTAGTAGATCAAAGCCATGCTGTCCTTGGCTTTGTTCAGAAAAGTCAAATTTGTAATTTTTTCCATCAATATTAAACGTTGGCTTTGCGTTTAGACCGCGAGCATCTTGGATAGGAAAAATGATTTCAGCTTGATCCCAAAGATAGTTGTGTTGAGGTTCAATCGTAGCGCCTTTAAATACGCCTTTTCCTTGCATGTGATTTTGATAACTAATCGCTTTATACATACTACGTTTGTAGGTATTGTCTGAAACTTTAAATTCAGCTGTCCAGTCTGTTGTTTCTGCACCTAAGGTAATAAATGCTGTTTGCGTGCAATCGTAAGTTTTCTTTTGTTCATCGGTACATGTAGTTTGAATTTGATAGGGAAGTTTTAAATAGGGTGCAATCACTTGTTGTGGGCGAATTTGTTCTTTTGCTATGTCCCGAATTACTTGTTGTTGATAGCTTTGGCGCTCATCTACTAAGTTGGAGATGAAAAAAAGACCAATATAAAAAATCAAAATCAGGAACAAAATCGCTCCTATTTTCAGATTAATAAAGTTTCTGCGCATGGTGGATTCCATTGTCATTGTGATCTGACAAGTATCTCGAATCGATATGCGTTCTAAATGAGTTGTAATTGAAGCTTAAGTGAAGTTTCGATGAAGTATAATTTTTACCAGTACTCCTGATTTGTGTTGCTCTAAGAAGTCTAAATCATTTTCAGGGATATTTTGAATGGTGACGTGACCTTGATGCTGTTGGATAATCTGTTGCACGATACTCAGACCAATACCTGTACTTCGTTGCTGATTTTGCGGACGAGGTAATGAAAAATAGGTTTCAAAGACACGATTTAAAGCGTATTCAGGGATGGTTTCACCCTCATTGAATAATAGAATTTCAATACCACCAGTGATAGTGACGGTATTTGCCCTGAGTTGAATTGCGAGAAGACCGTGTTCAGAGCAAAAGTCTCTTGCGTTATCTAAAAGATTATTGATTGCTTGCTTAAGCCAAAAGGGATCAGCATAGATTGCGCAATATTCAGGAAGATTCAGCTCTATTTGAATCTGTTTAATTTGAAGAGCACTCTGTTGTTGTATCACGCAATCCCGAATCAATTTTGATAAATCAATATTTTGAAACTCTAAAGCATGCTGATTTTTCTCTAAGCGTGTGAGCAGTAGCATGCGTTCGATTAAAGATTGTAAGCGATGACTTTGCTCAACAATATGTGCTGCAAATTGTTGTTGATCTGCTAAGGGTAAATCATCTTGTAATAGTTCTGCACTGGCTTGAATTGCAGTGAGTGGGCTTTTTAACTCATGGGTTAGCGTATTGACATAATTTTCGACATAAGCACGATCTTCGAGTTTCTCTCGCATTTCACTGAGCGCTTGTGTCACTTGGTTGAGCTCTTTTGCAGAATAGAAAAATGGAGCTTGATTGACGGGTGCTAGTGCTTGAGCATAGCGACGCACTTTATCAATGCTGTGTCTTAACCAATATGCCACCATGCTTGCGAGTAATAAACTCAGTGCGGCGATCCAAAGCGCTTGATGAATCAGTTGACGTTCTGCACGAGTAATATACGGTTGTACGGATTGATTTGGTTTACCAATGCTAACTACACCAAGTAATTGTTGTTTGTAAATAATGGGTGCAGCAATATGCATCACGCTGCTGTTTCGATCATAAGGATTGGTTGCAGTAGAACGTGCGCCGTATTTGCCGCGTAAGGTCAGATAAACATCATTCCATTTAGAATAGTCTTGCCCAACGGCTTGATCTTCGGAGTCGTAGATGACAATACCGTGCTGATCTGTAATATACAGTTGTTGGTTAATTTCATCTTTTTGATGCTGCCAAATTGTGGCATTGAGTTGGCGTGATAATGCTGCTTGAATTTTTTGATCAAATTCAGGTGTACTGACTTTTTGTTGTGCCACATCTTCTGCAATCAGTTGGGCAATAATATTGGCATTCTCGGCGAGAGTATCTTCGACCACTTGACGGACATTTGGTTTAACCTGTTGATTCAACGTGTAGGCAATAAAGCTCAGGCTCAGCATAACCACTAAGCTAAAGAAAAACCAAATGCGGATAAAGATGGACATTGGTTAACCTAACTTCACTAAACTATACCCAAACCCTCGATGTGTCCGAATGGGATCATCATCAGGGGTAATTTGTTTAAGCTTTTGTCTTAAACTTTTAATATGGGTATCGACTGTACGTTCTAGGCTATGCTCAGGATGTTCCCAAATATGATCCATCAGTTGTTGTCGGCTAAAGACTTGTTCAGGATGCTGAATAAGTAAAAATAACAAACGATATTCATACCGTGTCAGTTGCAGTGTTTTCCCATGATATTGAATCTGTAGCGATTGTGGATTGCACGTCCATGTTACAGATTGTAGGGGTATTTCTACTTGGCTGATTGATGGTTGTGATGAGATATTTTGCGCCTGTATTTCCATTCTGCGCCAAATGGCTTTGATTCGTGCCACAATTTCTCGTGCACTAAAAGGCTTTGTACAATAATCATCTGCGCCGATTTCTAGACCAACAACACGGTCAATTTCGTCATCTCGTGCAGTGAGGAATAATAAAGGTGTTTGATATTTTTGGCGTAGCTGTTTGCAGACTTCAAAACCATTCTGATCAGGTAAACCAACATCTAAAATAATAAAATCAAAAGCTTGTTCTGAAAGATATTGTAGTGCTTGAGCCCCTGTATTTGCCCAACTCACGTTCCAGCCTTCGCGCTCAAGAGCATAACGTAGCGGAAGAATAATCGCAGCTTCATCTTCAACACAGAGAATTTGTTTTTGATTCATCATGATTAACTAATCAATATTTTCTAATTTTATTGGGTTAGTTTAGCGGAAGATATGGTTGAGAAAAGTAGGAATACTCATTTTTATAATTATTTAATAAAGCAAAGGACACTTGAAGTGCCCTGTAATATTCGGATTTGATCGTCACGCCAACCACAGGAGCAAATGCTAAAAGCGAGGATTTCTTTAGCAAGAGCAAATGACAAGGATAATGTCACTGCGATGCTTAGAGTACTGAAAACCGCATAAAAAGCAAACATAAATTTGAACGAGAATTGTGCTTTTGCATAAAAAAGCAACGTTACCACAAGGAAAGTTGAGATTCTTCCTCATGCGTCTGTAGTTGGTAAACGCCTACACCGACTAAACGGAACTGAAAACTTTGATCAATATGCATTTCTTCGATTAATTGCAAAACCACTTGTTCTAAATCTTGCTGCGAGCGCAGAGGGAGTTTAAAACTCTTACTATGCTGCAAGGTTTGAAAGTTTTTGAGTTTGAGTTTGACGTTTACCCCACGAGCAGTCAGTTGTTTTTTTTGCAAACTGCGCCAGACTTGTTCTGCTAAAGGCTGCCAAGCATGAGCACATTGATTCAATGTGTAGTCATCATCAAAGGTAACTTCTTTCGAGATTTGTTGGCGTTCACGTTCTGCTTTAACTGGACGATGATCAATGCCTTGTGCATATAAATACAGCTGTTTACCGTATTTTCCGAAGTGATGGATGAGTACGTTCTCTTCTATTTTTTGTAGGTCGCCCAAGGTGTGTAAATTTAATTGATTTAATTTTTCATGCGTGACTTTGCCAACGCCAGGGATTTTATTCAGTGCTAAGTCTTGAATAAAATGTTGGATTTGATGGGGTTTGATTACAAATAATCCATTCGGTTTATTCCAATCAGATGCGATCTTAGCCAAAAACTTATTAGGTGCAACGCCTGCAGAGGCTGTCAGTCCTGTGACGGCAAAAATATCTGCGCGAATTTGAGTCGCAACTTCAGTAGCGCTCGGGATGTTTTTTAGATTCTCAGTGACATCCAAATAAGCCTCATCTAAAGATAATGGTTCGATGAGTGGTGTGTATTGCTGAAAAATTTGATGAATTTGTGCTGAAACCTCTCGATATTTCTCAAAATGAGGTTCAATCACCACCACTTGAGGACAAAGCTTTTTTGCTTGTCCCATCGACATCGCAGAACGTAGACCAAAAACACGAGCAGGGTAGGAGGCAGCGGCAATGACAGCGCGTGGGTGGTGTGAGGAAATGACCACTGGTAAATCTTTAAGTTCAGGACGATCACGCAGCTCAACTGAGGCAAAAAAAGCATCCATATCGATATGAATGATTTTGCGTAACTCATTTGCCATCTTGAATGCCTTGCTGCTCAAGAAAGATACGCCACTGGCGTGGTGAATCCGCATAAACATTTAAATCAACTGCTTTAGGTATCCCATCAATTTTTCCAGTTTGGGTGTGTTGCCAAAATAGCCATTTACGTCCGTCTTTTAATTCAGGTTTAGCTTCGTAATCACGAACCCATAGCGGCGTATCGTTAAAGCTCCCCATCAAAACGATGTGATAAAAACTCTTAGAAATATAGAAAATAGGTTGTTTGCCATAATGTTGTTGTAATTGATCATGCATGACCTGAATTTCTTTGAGTAACTGTTCTTTGGTATAGGTATTAATACAATTACTGTCATATTCCAAATCAATCACAGGGGGAAGGGCATCTGCTTTCTTTGGAACAGTCGCGATAAAATTTTCAGCTTGAACTTTGCCATCACGACACAGGCGATAGAAATGATAAGCACCGACATGCAACCCCTGTTCGCGAGCTTTTAGCCAGTTGTCCTGAAACTTACGATCTTTAAAATCGCCACCTTCTGTGGCTTTGAGATAGACAAATTGATATTGCATCGGAGAGATTTTTTTCCAGTTAATCTCACCTTGATGATGTGAAACATCAAAACCGCGAATCGAATAATCTTGTGCAGAAGCTTTTTGTTGGTAGAACAAACCGAAATAACTGACGATACCTAACATGACGGCTAAACCGATACTGGTATAAGTTGGATAATGTTCAGAGAGTCGGTATTTCGCAGTTTTTTTCGCCATGTCGTCAGAAGTTATGCAAGGTCTAATTGAGAGTCGGATTTACAATACTGATCATGTATTGATTGTACTCGTTTTGCTTTGGGATGAACCATCTGACTACCAAATTGTTCCACAAATCTACACGATGCATAATCTTCAGACTGTCGTTCATATTTACGAACCCAGTTTTCTCTGTCTACCATGCGCTCGTTTGATATCGGCCATATACCTTGTCTTAATCGCTCTACGCCTATTCGCCACGGTTTAGGACTGATTCGGGCACGGAAGCAATTTTGATTTTGGCACATCAGGTCATAATAGGGATCGGCATAGATTGCTTTGAAAAATGATTGAACTTGCTCCCCTCGAGGTTCAAAGATTTGATGCATAACCAAAATTAGATAACCATTGGGCGTGCGATAAACACGTAAGTGCCATGTTGGATAATGTGTTGAGAACGCTCTAATTTTCTCTAGAGCTTGTTGTTCAGGTGTGCCCTTAAGTTTTTGTTGGAATTTAAATACCGATTTTGCAATCAGGCTCGTAACTAGAAGCGAAAGGACAAATCCAATGCCAAAGATAAACCAAGAAGAAAAATAAAATGCGCCTAAACCGCTGCTAGCCAGTAATACAAAGAAAATGATGAAGTACAAACTAGAATGAGGTTGGGTCACAAAATCAATATCAGCAAATAAGACATCAGGTGTGTTTAGACATAATGCACCATAGCTATTACGGGTAATAATCACATCATCGTACTGGCTGATGATTTCCTCTCGAATAGGTAAGCCCTCTGCACCGTTATAAGCAATTTTATGATCGATACGCCGAACCGTTTTATCTATTTTAAGTTGTTCAAGCGCCTCAAAGACTCGATGCTCGGCATGCTGCTGAGCCGCTTCGATATTTTCATCTGACCAACCAAAGCGTTTAATCGTATATTGGCGACCTTCAAATTTCGTTTTGGTTTTTGCTTCAGCCCAATATTTAGGACGATCATCTCTAGATCCTTCTTATTTTTGATATTTTATTACTTAATTAATCTGTTGTTTCTTTGGGAATTTGCCAAAAAATCCAAGCAGTAATGATATTGATACATCCTAAAGAGATGAGTGTGGCATGGAAAGCTGTAGTTATCGATGATGTTGGAAAATGTTGACCATACACATTGATCAATGTGCCTGCTAAAGCAACCCCGATACTCATTGAGAGCATCATAATCATCGATAAGAAGCTATTTCCACTACTCGCATCATGCTGTGGTAAATCTTTAAGGGTGAGCGTATTCATGCCAACAAATTGCAGTGAGTTGAGCGTCCCAAAGATAAATAAATGTAATATTTTTAGCCATAGAGGCGTATCAGCGGTCATTAATGCAAAACTGGCAATACATAGACCGACCAACACGGTATTGCTAAGCAGAAAACGACGATAACCCACTCGTTGAATGATCGGACGAATAATCGGTTTGGAAAATAATGAACCTAGTACCATCGGGATCATCATTAAACCTGTGATAAAGGGTTCGAAGCCAAAAGCCACTTGCAGCATCAACGGTAAAATAAAGGGAATCGCATTACTGCCGAGACGAGCAAAGAAATTTCCTAGTACCCCAATTGAAAAAATCTTATAGCGAAATAAACGTCCATGAAACAAAGCATTTTGATGGCTATGTGCATGATAAGCATAAGCAACTGTTGCAATCGTACCTGCAACTAATAAGGAAATACTGACTAAACCTGAATATTGAGGTGCAGCAATATTCTCAATGCCTAAAGACAATCCGACCATTGCGATCATGAGCAAGATAAAACCACTTAGATCAAAGGCTTTTACGCTCGGTTCTTTTTGGTTAGGCATGACTTTAAAGGTCATGATCATCCCAAAGACTCCCATCGGGATATTAATCAGGAAAATCCAGTGCCATGTGGTGACTTCGACGAGCCATCCACCCAATGTCGGTCCCATGAGTGGACCAATTAAACCAGCCAAACTCATTAGGCTCATAGCGGAGAGAAACTGAGAGCGAGGAATTAATTTAAGTAGTGCCAAACGACCAACAGGCATGAGCAATGCACCACCAATCCCCTGAATGACACGAAAGAATAGCAACTGATCGAGATTTTGGGATAAGCCACAACCTAGTGATGCTAAGCCGAAAATGACCATCGAACTGAGATAAATATTGCGAATACCAAAGCGATCAGCAAGCCAACCGCTTAACGGGATACAGGCTGCGACGGATAAAACATAAGCGACAATGACTCCATGCATTTGTAATGGGTCTTCATTGAGCTGAACTGCCATAGCAGGAATCGCCGTGTTGACGATCGTGGTGTCTAAGGCTTGCATAAAGAAGCCTATCGAAACCAATAATACCAACAAGCGAAATTCAGGTTGTACAGCTTGATGAGTCGTCGTTGTCATATATTTTAAGGCGCTAAAACTCTATTCAAGTTTAATGCAAAAGAGCCTGAAAGAAAGACAATAATTGTCAAAGAGACGTCATCGAAATGACATCAAAATGTCATCGAATTTGAATCTCAGAACACTAGATTGATCCTACATAATAAATCGTATGGAAATTGATCATGAAGTTTAAGATTTCAGTTTTATTGACAGCTTTACTGTCTGTGGGATTAGTGGCATGTAACGATAATAATGACAACAACAATAAATCAGAACAAATTGAACCTACCCCTGAAACCATTAAATTAAGTGTATTAGGACACTATAAAACCAATATTTTTGCTGAAAGTGCAGCAGAAATTCCTGCGTATGATGCGGCAAGCAAACGGTTATTTGTCGTGAATGTACAAAAAGGTTTGGTAGATGTACTAGATGCATCTAAGCCTGAACAACCTATTCATATTGCAGAACTCTCTGCACGTGATTATTTAGCTGACTCAGAAGTGAATAGCGTTGCAGTGCAAAATGGCATCGTGGCGATTGCAGTCCAAGCAAAAAATAAAACCGATGCAGGTCTCGTGGTTTTCTTTAATGCCAAAGATTTGAGTTTTATGAGTAAAGTGGCTGTAGGTTCATTGCCTGACATGCTGACCTTTAGTCCAAATGGAAAAACTGTTTTAGTGGCAAATGAAGCTGAGCCAAATGATGATTATTCGATTGATCCTGAAGGTTCGGTCAGTATTATTGATATTCAAGACATTAAACAACCTAAAGCGAGTATTGCTGATTTTAGAGCTTGGAATAGCCAAAAGGCAGATCTCATGGCAAAAGGTGTGCGTATTTTTGGACCAAATGCTACGGTTGCTCAAGATTTAGAACCCGAATACATCACCATTTCAGGTGACAGCAAAACTGCATGGGTGACATTACAAGAAAATAATGCGATTGCACGAATTGATATTGCTCAGCAGAAAGTTACCGATATTTATCCATTAGGCTATAAAGATCATGGCGTAATGGGTAATGAACTGGATGTCAGTGATAGAGACAGCAAGATAGATATCAAAACTTGGACTGGTTTAGTGGGTATGTATCAGCCAGACTCGATTGCGAATTATCAAGTGAATGGACAAACCTATTTGGTCACAGCCAATGAAGGGGATAGCCGTGAATGGTTAAAAGATGAAGATGCCTATTTTGCGGGTAACTTAGCTCAAGGTTATGTTGAAAATATCCGTATGAAGCATTTATTTAACAGTAAAGGCTTCAATGCGGAAGGTGATTATCCTGCCCATTTACAAAAGATCGCAAATGGTGTGAAAGGAGCTAAACTTAATCCTGTTACATTTGCCTATTGTGGTGCGACAGCAACCGAAGTAGGAGATTGTCGTAAAGATGGTCATTTAGGCCGTTTAAATATCGCATGGAATATGGGATATCAAACTAATGCGGATGGATCACCAAAGCTAGATGCAAATGGACGATTAACTTACGATAAATTGTATGCCTATGGCGCACGTTCATTTAGTATTTGGAATACCCAAGGACAGCTGGTATGGGATTCAGGAAGTGAGTTTGAGAAGAAAGTTGCTGAACTGTTTCCAACTTATTTTAATACCGATCATGAAGCCGTTAGTTTAGATGATCGTAGTGATAATAAAGGTCCTGAACCTGAAGGCATTACACTGGGCACGATTGGTGCGAAGACCTTTGCATTTATTGGTTTAGAGCGAATGAGTGGTGTGATGGTATATGACATTACTACGCCAATGCAGCCTAAATTTGTTGAATATTTCACGACTCGTAATTTTGTTGAAACGGATAGTGCCAAGCAAGGTGATTTAGGGCCAGAAGGTTTGATCTTTATCGCCGCCAAAGACTCACCAAACGGCAAGCCCTTATTGGTTGTCGGAAATGAAGTGAGTGGCTCTACTGCAATTTATCAAGTGAATGTTCAGTAATAAGTTATAAAAAAGCGGATCAATAGGTCCGCTTTTTTGATCAAAATACATCAAACTTCAATATGGGTCGGTGCATCCAAATTTTTAATTACATTGGAAATTTGTTCAGTAGTTTCACAAATAATCACTTTGGCACGATGTTGAGGGGGTAGAAATCCTTCTTCTACTGCATAATCAAGTTGGGCAATCAGTGCATCATAGAAACGATTGACGTTATAAATAATCATTGGTTTTTGATGCTGATTGAGTTGTCCCCAAGTCGCAATTTCTAGAATTTCTTCAAAAGTTCCCAAGCCACCTGGCAGAGCAATAAAGGCACTAGCACGTTCAGCCATTAACGCTTTACGTTCATGCATGGTCTCTACAACGTGTAACTCGGTGAGTTTACTATGAGCAATTTCATAATCCAGCATGAACTCAGGAATTACGCCAACGACTTCGCCACCATGTTCTAAAACCGTATCTGCGACTTGTCCCATTAGACCAATACTGGCACCGCCATATACGATGCCAAAGCCTTGATCAGCGACATGCTGTGCGAGTTCAATCGCTTTATCGCGGTAGATTGGTTTATTACCTGTACGTGAACCACAATATAGCGCAATTAAAGCTTGAGTTGTTTTTGGGAGAGGTGTTGTTCTTTTCTCAGTCATTCTTAGTACACTATTCATTTCGTTTACTTTTCACCTTATCATTTTCATTGTAGTTGTCTAGGCTAAATCACTTTTATGACAGTTTTATGCACATTTTACATACAATCTCTTTTGGCAATACTTAGAAAGAATTTGTAAGAAACATCCACATAAAAAAGGTGAATTTCACTACGATCTTGCCTATACTGAAAATCCTTTTATTAATTTATGTACCTCTATGAGTAGTGGTTGTTGTCGCTCCGCTTTGTTTTTATTTCCTAAGAAAAATGTTTTGGCTGTTAATGCTGGCCTTTTAAAATTTAAACTCCAATACCTTGCTGCCAATTTTGCAGAGGAGTCTCGTCAATGATCTTCGAATGGATGTCTGACCCTTCTGCATGGGTTGGTTTGGCGACTCTAGTCGTATTGGAAATCGTATTAGGTATTGATAACCTTGTTTTTATTGCGATTTTGGCGGAAAAATTACCGCTAGAACAACGTGCTGCTGCTCGTAGAATTGGTTTAATTCTCGCATTATTAATGCGTTTGGTTTTGTTGGCATCTATCGCTTGGGTGGTCACTTTAACCCAGCCGCTTTTCCATGTGTTCGATCATCCTTTCTCCGGGCGAGATTTGATTCTGTTGTTCGGTGGTGTGTTCTTATTGTTTAAAGGAACAATGGAATTACATGAGCGAATTGAAGGTAAGCAGACCTTAAAAGAAGAAAATCCAGTTCATGCGGCATTCTGGATGGTGGTTGTACAGATCGTTGTACTTGATGCGGTATTCTCACTTGATAGTGTGATCACCGCTGTGGGTATGGTCAAAGACCTTTCAGTCATGATGATCGCGGTGACTATTGCAATTGGTATTATGTTGTTGGCAGCACGTCCTTTGATGGAGTTCGTCAACAAACACCCAACCGTTGTGATTCTGTGTCTCGGTTTCTTGATGATGATTGGTTTCTCCTTAGTCGTTGAAGGCTTTGGTTTCCATATTCCGAAAGGCTATTTATACGCAGCGATCGGATTCTCTGTTTTGGTTGAAATGGTCAACCAAACTATGCGTCGTAACCAAGAAAAACTTGTGACAACGACTGACTTGCGCTATCGCACTGCTTCAGCAGTGTTGCGTATGTTGGGCGGCAAAAATGATGGTCAAAACAAAGAAGCGGAAGATGTTTTAGCAACTCAAGCTTATGCCAAAGAAGTCTTTGACGAAGATAATGGTGTGTACCATAGCGTACTTGTACAAGGTGTACTGGGATTGTCGGAACGACCTGTTAAATCGGTCATGACACCTCGTCCAGAGTTAGAGTGGTTAGATTTAGATTCTGATCCTGAAGAGTTAAAACAGCGCTTAATGGCAATGACCCACTCACGTTTAATTATTGCGCGTGGTGAGTTGGATAATATTGAAGGTATTGTTCTCACCCATAAAGTGTTAAATGAATATATCGAAACAGGCTCAATTGATTTCACAAAACATATTAGAGAACCTTTGATTGTTCATGAAAATGCGCAAGTGCTGATGGTGATGGAGCAATTACGTCAAGCACCTTTGCAAATGGCGATTGTACTCAATGAATATGGTTCAATTGAGGGTATTGCGACTCCTATTGATGTGCTTGAAGCAATTGCTGGTGAGTTCCCTGATGAGGATGAACTCGAAGCTGCGGCGGCAAGCTCAGAAGACGGTTCGATGTTGTTAGAAGGATCGACCGATATTCGCCATGTGTCATTGTTACTCGGTAAGGACTTAGTTGATGAAAGTGAAGAATATTCAACTTTGTCGGGTTATATTCTTTTCCATTTAGGACGTTTGCCTGAAAATGGTGAAATGATCGAAGCCGATGGTCATCGCTTTGAGGTGGTGACGATGGATGGGCACAAGATTGAAAAAGTGCGCATCATTGCAAAAGACAAAACATCTGAAAAGTAATTCGATTTGTTGAGTTGCATTAAGTCCCTGAGCTAAATCTAATATGTAGAGCAATCACATTATGGTTTTCTCAGGGTTTTTATTTTTGAGAATGAAAAATGACTGTGTTAGAGAATTGCCCTTGCGGACAAGGTTTATACATAAATTGTTGTCAGCCTTTGCATCTAAAACAACAATTTGCTGAACATGCAGAGCAGTTGATGCGTTCACGCTATAGCGCATTTGCCTTGCAAGAAATAGATTATATTGTTGAAACGACTGCTTTAGGTCAACAGTCTATGCTTGATCGTGTGGCAATTGCAGATTGGAGTCAGTCCAATCAATGGTTGAAATTAGAAGTGTTACAACACCAGCCTAAACTTGATAAAACCCATGCCTTAGTCGAGTTTAAAGCCCATTATTGTGATCAAAATCAGGATGCAAAACAGCAGCATATACATCATGAAATTTCACATTTTGTTTTACATCAGCAGCGTTGGTATTTTCTTGATCCAACCTTGAATATGCAAGTCACCATGAAACAACCGTGTATTTGTGGTTCGGGGAAAAAATTTAAACAATGTTGTGCACAATTCATCTAAGTTTGTCTTAAAATAGCGCACACTTTTATGCCTGATTGAAGGATGTAGGCAGATGTTGCTCACCGTTATTTACATTATTGCCATTACTGCGGAAGCAATGACAGGAGCTCTGTCAGCGGGACGTCGTAGTATGGACTGGTTCGGTGTGACACTGATTGCCTGTGTGACAGCTTTGGGTGGTGGTTCAGTTCGAGATGTGTTGTTAGGGCATTATCCTTTAACTTGGGTGAAGCATCCTGAGTATTTGGTACTGACGTGTTGTGCTGCATTTGTCACGATTATTATTGCCAAATGGATGAAGCATTTACGCAGTATCTTCTTAGTACTTGATGCTTTAGGTTTAATTGGTTTTACCATTATTGGTTGCCAAATTGCGTTGTCGATGGGGCACGGTTTTGTCGTCTCAGCCGTTGCAGGAGTTTTGACAGGAGTATCAGGTGGTATTCTGCGTGATATTCTGTGTAATGACGTGCCTTTAGTTTTCCGCCGTGAGCTATATGCCAGTATCTCTTTTGTTGCTGTGATCTGTTATTGGATCTGCTTAGAGGTCGGTTTGCCACATGATTTGACCGTTATTTTCACTTTGGTTTTTGGTTTTACTTTACGTTTGATCGCGATTTATTTTGGCTTAGAAATGCCGAAATTTATTTATAAAGAAGATGATGCAGAATCTGCTTCGTCTACAGATGAGCATTGATTGACTAGCTGTATATGCGATGCTTTGAGATAAATTAAAATGAATGATATCAAGTTTGATAAGAAAGATTTTTATAAAAGTAACAAGCTTTTTCTTATCTTGGTGATTGTATATTTTCTGGCACAGTATAAGTCTCAGTTAGATGTTTTAAACATTCTGCATGATCTCCTTTTATTCGGAGTGACTGTCGGATTGTTCAAATTACTAAGAAATACTCAACAAGATCAACTGAATTATCTTATTCCGAATATTATGTTTATTTGTCTCATAATTTTTCAGATTGTATTTAAAAAATAACATCTCTTGTAAGACAGCATTTGACGTTTAAACAACAACAAGGGCTTGTCACAACGCTTTCATCCACATAGCATACAAAGCATTGACGATAACAATGATTTTGGATGACTTGCTGAAATGACCAGCCTTGCACATCATGCAACCGAAAACCGTTCCGTAGCTGAATTCACAGAACAAGCTTATTTAAACTATGCCATGTACGTGATCATGGATCGTGCATTGCCACATATCAGTGATGGTTTAAAACCTGTACAGCGCCGTATCGTATATGCGATGAGTGAGTTAGGTTTAAAATCAACAGGTAAGCCAAAGAAATCTGCTCGTACAGTTGGTGATGTACTGGGTAAATACCATCCACATGGTGACTCAGCATGTTATGAAGCCATGGTGTTGATGGCTCAGCCGTTCAGTTATCGTTACCCATTGATCGAAGGTCAAGGCAACTGGGGTTCACCAGACGATCCTAAATCCTTCGCTGCGATGCGATATACCGAAGCTAAACTGTCCGCTTATAGTGAATTATTGCTGAGTGAACTAGGACAGGGCACCAGCGAATGGCAAGATAACTTTGATGGTTCGATGAAAGAACCAATTACTTTACCTGCACGTATTCCCAATATTTTGCTGAATGGCACCACAGGAATTGCGGTGGGGATGGCGACTGACATTCCGCCTCATAACTTACGTGAAGTGGTAAAAGGTACGATTGCATTGATTCGCAATCCTGAAACCACAGATGAAAAATTAGCAGAATACATCCCTGCACCAGATTTACCGACTAAAGCAGAAATTATTACCCCACCTGAAGAATTATTAAAAATTCAAACCACAGGTCGTGGTAGTTATCGTATGCGTGCGGTATATACCATTGATAAAAATGAAATCGTAATTACTGAACTACCGTATCAAGTTTCAGGTTCCAAAGTGATTACTCAAATCGCTGATCAAATGATCGCTAAGAAATTGCCTTTGGTCAGTGATGTACGAGATGAATCGGATCATCAAAACCCAACACGTTTGGTGATTGTACTGCGCTCTAACCGTGTCGATGCAGAAACGGTAATGAGTCACTTATTTGCTACGACGGATTTGGAATCTAGCTATCGCGTCAATCTAAATATGATTGGCGCGGATGGTCGTCCGCAAGTTAAATCGATTCGCCGTATTTTGTTGGAATGGATTGAAATTCGTAAGCAAACGGTGACACGTCGTCTGCAATACCATTTAAATAAAATCGAAAAACGACTGCATATCTTGGCAGGTCTTTTAATTGCTTATCTCGATATTGATACTGTGATTCGAATTATTCGTGAGGAAGATCAACCAAAACCAGTGTTGATGCAGCACTTTGGGATTGATGACATTCAAGCGGAAGCCATTTTAGAGTTAAAGCTTCGTCACCTCGCCAAGCTTGAAGAAATGGAAATTCGTCGTGAGCAGGAAGAGTTAGAAGCGAAAGCTGCGATTATTCGTGAGCAATTGGCAAATCCAGAATCATTGAAGAATTTAATCATTAATGAATTAAAAGAAGATGCTAAAAAGTTCGGTGATGATCGTCGTTCACCTATCGTTACTCGTGCTGATGCTGTACAAATTAAAGAGCAGGACTTAATGCCTGCGGAAACGGTGACGGTTGTTTTATCCGAGGCAGGTTGGGTGAGAGCTGCCAAAGGCGGTGATGTCGATGCTGCGAACTTAAACTATCGTGCTGGTGATCAATATCTCAGCCATGCAGTTGGAAAGACCAATCAGCGGGTTTATTTCTTGGATGAAACAGGTCGAAGCTATGCTTTACCGATCAGTAGTTTGCCATCGGCACGTGGATTGGGTGAGCCTTTAAGTTCTAAACTTGCACCAGCCAGCGGTGTGTCATTTATTCAAGTCTTTATTGAAGATGATGCGAGTGAATTGCTTGCCGTGAGTTCAAATGGTTACGGCTTCAAAACACAAGCAGCTCAACTTGATACCAATGCTAAGGCAGGTAAATCCTTCTTGACTGTGGCAGATAAAGCGACGGCATTACCATTGTTGCCAATTCAGCAAGCGACACATGTTGCAATCTTAAGTTCTGCGGGTAGGTTACTTATCGTTGATTTGACTGAGTTACCTGTGCTGAATAAAGGTAAAGGTAACAAGTTGATACAACTTGATGAAAAAGAGCAAATTTTATCCATGACAACCTTGAATTTAGATGAAATAATCCAAGTCGCTGCAGGACAACAACATCTAAAACTGAAAGGGGATGATCTCCAAAAATATATAGGAAAAAGAGCAACAAAGGGGCAACTTTTACCACGGGGATATCAAAAAGCAAATAGACTCCTCATTCAGAGATAAGGCTAGTATTCTGCGACACAAATACGTTATATATGAAATATATTCATCTTGTGTGAATAGATTGACAAGGCAATTCAAAAAGTTAAAAAAAATGTTTTGCCATGGAAAGTAACGTTGTTACATTTTAAGGATTACACTCGGAGATAATGGCATTATGGAAAAGATTTGGTTTGCTGAATACCAAAAGACAGGAATTCCAGAAACAGTTGCACTGCCTGCTGAAAACACCTCACTTGTTGATATTTTTGAACGCAATTTCCAAAAATTTGGTTCACGTGATGCCTTTATCTTCATGGATAAAGTTTTAACGTATAATGAATTAGAAGTCGCTAGTCGTAAATTCGCAACATATTTACAAAGCTTGGGTTTGGCAAAAGGATCACGCGTTGCGGTGATGATGCCTAACGTATTCCAATACCCAGTGGTTGCTTTAGGTGTATTCCGTGCAGGCTTAGTACTGGTAAATGTGAATCCACTTTACACAGCACGCGAACTTGAGCATCAATTAAATGACTCAGGCGCGGAAGCTCTTGTGATCATTGAAAACTTTGCAAGTGTATACCAAAGCATTATTGGCAAAACGCCTGTGAAGCATGTTGTAGTAGCAACTGTTGGCGATATGTTGGGGACCTTAAAAGGTACGATCGTTAACTTCGTTTTACGTAAAGTGCGTAAGCAAATTCCTGCTTGGAACATTCCAGGTCATGTGAAGTTTAATACTGCATTAAACAAAGTAAGCCCAAGCAATTATAAACGTCCAAGCTTAACCTTGAGTGACACTGCTGTACTTCAGTACACAGGTGGTACAACAGGTGTTTCAAAAGGTGCTGAATTAACTCATCGCAACCTTGTATCAAACTTATTGCAGTGTGACGGAATTTTCTCAAGTAAATTCGGTACGGGTGATGGTGCTAAAGATGACCGTATCGTATGTGCTTTACCGCTTTATCACATCTTTGCATTCATGGTGTGTGCACTTTACGGTATGTACAAAGGTCAAGCGAATATCTTGATTCCTAACCCACGTGACTTACCAGCTGTTGTTGGTGAATTACGCAAATACAAACCTTCATTCTTCCCAGCAGTAAATACATTATTTAATGCTTTAGTGAACAATGAAGAGTTTAAACAACTTGACCATAGCAATCTTAAGATGGCAATGGGTGGTGGTATGGCTGTATTGCCTTCAACTGCTGCTGCTTGGAAGAAAGTAACAGGTACGATCATTATCGAAGGTTATGGTTTATCTGAAACTTCACCAGTTGCAACTGCAAACCCACCAACAACAACTGAGTTTAGTGGCACAATCGGTATTCCATTGCCATTAACAGAAGTTGTATTGCTTGATGATGATGGTAACGAAGTAGCACAAGGCGAACAGGGTGAGATTTCAATCCGTGGTCCTCAAGTCATGAAAGGTTACTGGAACCGTCCTGACGAAACTGAAAAAGTGATGACTAAAGATGGTTTCTTCCGTACTGGTGACGTCGGTATCATGGATACACGTGGTTACTTCAAGATTGTAGACCGTAAGAAAGATATGATCTTGGTTTCAGGCTTTAATGTTTATCCAAGTGAAATCGAAGAAGTGATTGCAAAACATCCTAAAGTATTGGAAGTTGCTGCGATTGGTGTACCTGATGAAAAATCAGGTGAAGTGCCAAAACTATTCATCGTGAAAAAAGATCAGTCATTAACGACTGAAGAAATCTTGGCTTATGCAAAACAAAACTTAACAGGTTACAAATGCCCTCGTTATGTTGAGTTTATGGATGACTTACCAAAATCAAGCGTAGGTAAAATCTTACGTAAAGATTTACGTAAACCTGCTTAAGCAACCAACCTTTACACTGCTATAACCGCAGCTCACCCTTTAAAAAAAGGGAGGCTGCAAAAACGCCGCAATCGCGGCGTTTTTTTGTTTGGGTTTATTTAGAGTTATTCGACTTCATTAACCAGCGATCAATATACGGTCGACCTATGCCGACAATCCCGACAAATACAACCATTGTGGCAAGTTGGAAACGTAGACGAGTAGGATCAATCCCATTAAAACTAAAATAATTATCTGCTACAGCGTAAGCAACAATAATACTCAACCAATGCCAAAGCGTTAAACGCTTAATCCCAACAGCATAGAAGGCAATCGTCAGTATAACAAAGGTCCCTAGAGTTGATTGCCAGTTCAAGTTTGCACAAATTACGCTAAGCAAAAATGCCATGATTGGCAGCACGACTTTCAATACACGATCTACGAGGACTTGATGTTGTCGTTGCTGTGCAAGTACTTCAAACATTTCTTTTTGATCTGGATGTTGCATAGTCTAACCCTAGAAAACTAAAAATGAGTTACAAGTGGATGGCATATAAACTTGAGAGATTTGTCGAATATACACAAATGAAAATTAAATAAATTTTAGGTTATGATAGCATGATCAAAAGAATTTCAAGTGACGGATGTGAGCATGCAAGGTATTGGCGGCATTATATTGATTATTATCGTCGCGTGTCTGTTGCCCTATGTTTTCACCTTGATTGCAAAATCGAAGGGTGGTTTTCAAGCAAAAGATAATCAGAATCCGCGTGAATTTCTAGCTAAAACGACAGGTTTGGCCGCACGTGCCAATGCTGTACAGCAAAATAGTTTTGAAAGCTTACCTTTGTTTATTGCGGCTATATTAATGGCTGAATATATGGTGGTACCTGAGAAATTTATTATGACTTTAGGTTGGGCTTATATCGTTTTTCGCGTGATTTACGGTATTTGTTATCTAGCGAATTTAGCGACTTTACGTTCGATCATTTGGTTTTTTTCGCTACTTTGTCCGATTCTCCTTTTTGTGATTACTGTCAAAATGACTTAAGGTAAATAAAATAGAAAATTCTCTAGCTGATGGTTTTCTAGCATCATTTTCATTGTATTCACGTTATAATCTCTCGGATTTACATCTAAGTTCACCAATATAAACGAGTGTTGATATGAGTTATAGCAATATTCCTGCGGGTAAAGACGCACCAAACGACATTTATGTCATCATTGAAATTCCTGCAAATGCAGCACCTATCAAATACGAAATCGATAAAGATTCGGATGCGTTATTTGTAGATCGTTTTATGGGTACAGCAATGTTCTACCCTGCGAACTACGGTTATGTGCCAAATACATTATCTGAAGATGGTGACCCATTAGACGTTCTTGTTGTAACGCCACATCCTGTTGCTGCTGGTTCTGTGATTCGTTGCCGTCCAGTTGGTAAATTAAATATGGAAGATGATGGTGGTATTGATGCGAAACTCATCGCAGTTCCACATGAGAAGTTATCTCCTCTCTATAAAGATGTTAAAGAATATACAGATCTTCCTCCTTTATTGATTAGCCAAGTTGAGCATTTCTTTGCACATTACAAAGATTTAGAGCCTGGAAAATGGGTAAAAATTAGCGGTTGGGAAAGTGCTGATGTTGCTAAAGCTGAAGTGCTTAAAGCGATCGAAGCTGCTAAGAAGTAATTTTCTGAGTAGATTCAGCTAGATTTTATGATTTAAAGTCTAGCTGATAAAAAAACCTCCATTCAATTGAATGGAGGTTTTTTTATGACTTAAATAAAGCTGTGAATTAGAACAGTTTCACAGGAATATCAAGGAACAAACGCCATTCATTGGTTGAGCCAATGACATTGCTGACATATTGACCAGAAACATTATTATAGGTATCACTTGAACGTAAGTAAGAATAGCGAACACGTAGGCTTGCATCTTTCAATGCACCTGTTTGAACTGTATATTTGACTTGGTTAAAGAACTCATGTTCTTCGGCTTGGTCAATGATTTTTGAGCGATCTGTTATTTTAGCGATATCAATATCCCAACCATAAACAAATGCAGTTGTCCAGTTTAGACCAGGTAAACCGTGATTTTTGAAGTTGTAGTTATATTGTAGCCCGACAGATTTTTCATCATTACCATTAAAGTCACCTAAATAGGAATTAGGGACATAGATACTTTGTAAACCATCAGCATTATAGCCATAGTCATATCCAGTATTACCTGTGTTATCTTGATAAGAAAGCATGACATTATGTACATCTTTGCCATAGCCCACTGAAACAGCCCAAATCGAGTTTTTACGGTTTGCTAGATTATCTGTGGTATGTGAATCAGTGAGTGCATCTTTATCCCATTTTGTATGATAACCCATGGCATCAAGTGTTAAGGTACTCTTGTCTTTTAAGCTTTGGGTAAAGTTTACATTAGCATAATGACGTTCTAACTTATCTTGAACATCTAAGCCATAATACGATGAATTGAGTTGATCATTAAATTTATATTTAGCACCCCAAACTACTGCACGATCAAGCCCTTGACCTGTCACATCTTTATCGGTACTAATTTGGTTTGACATTTGGTTTTTTGTGAATTTACCTGCAACCACATTTAGATTTGGAATTTCATTACTTTGAATGAAAACACCTGTGTAATACTCAGGCACTAAACGGGCTTGATTACTTGCCATGACAGGAAGTGTTGACACCTGTGTACCATAAGTCACGGTTGTGTTGGAAATACGTGCTTTCACATTGGCACCACCACGAGCCCAATGATCATAAGCAAATCCACGATCATCTACAGGAATCATTTGATTACCCGTATTATTATTCGCACCAAGCTTGAAAGATGCATCACCTACTAGGCCAACACCAAAGCCAACAACACCCTTTGTAAAGCCTGATTGAAGATCAAAAATGGCAGTTTGCGCTGTTGAGCTTGTATCATTTGTTAAACCGTCTTTTTTATCACGATTTAAAAAGCCTGTGCGGAACAATACTGAACCATTTGCATCCTCAACAAAACCTTTAGCTTCGCTTTGTTCGCTTGCATATGTTGAGGAGATCAATGCGGCATTAATCAAAACCGCTAATGTTAGTTTCTTTGCCTTTGGCATAGGTGGCCTCATAATAAATAAGATCAATTTCGATCAAATAGAAATTTTGACCAATTGTATAAGTTATACATAAAAAATATAGATTTTTATTAAATTATTTTAATCATTTTTACACAAAATTAAGCTAACATTTTATGATTTAATTATCGTTTAAAATTAAATCATATTTAAATTAATATATTGATTTTTATTAATATATTGTTTTATTTTAATCGTAAAATATATTGATTATTTTTTAGCTTAATGCATTTAAAATACGTGATTTGTTTCTATTTTTTCTCTTTTATTTTAATGATTTATTTTTTCTTTGATCAAAAGCTATTCGACTGATTTGCAAAAAATTACATCCCGACGAATGACATTTTTTGCTGTACAAAAACGCACCATTATTTTCAGGCAGATTTAAGTTTTATCTGTGCACTTTTAGGGGGCGATTCAGGCTATATCAACATATTTGATTGTTATTTAAGGAGAACAGCACTTTTTATTAAATTGAATTGCATTATTTTTGTGCATTTTTTAGGCGCAACAATGGCAGTTCTTCTTAATAGTTCAGAAAAATGAACCTTATTAAAGAAAAAATAATATTTCAGCACAGCCAAATGGCGTCGATAGCACTCTTATTGAACAGAAGCTAGATTTAGCAAGCATTTCTAAAAGTTGGCACAGCAATTGCTAATTACAAAATGATGCAACTTAAAACATAAATCAGTCGAATATCCATCATGGGGGAGATCAATATGATGAAATTTGCATGTAAAGCGATCGCGTTGAGTATTTTTGCTGTGACTTCGACTTTTACTATGGCCGAAGAAACAAATACTTTATCTCAGTATGGCCTTAGCTTTTCTGGTAATGCTGCTTTAACTACAGACTACCGTTATCGTGGTATGACACAAACTCAAAGTGATCCAGCATTACAAGGTGGTTTTGCTTTATCTCATTCTTCTGGTTTGTATGCAGGGGTATGGGGTTCAAATGTAAATTTTGGTTCTGCTGATCCGCATTTGGAGTTAGACCCATATGTAGGTTATGCAACTGAATTACCATTTGCTGGTAAGCCAAAATTAGATGTTGGTTTATGGTATTACGGTTATCCAAGTGCTTCAGATTTTAACTGGCTTGAATTATACGCTAAATTAGGATTCAGCAGTGTTATTGCTTCTGGTGACAGTCTTTTAGCTGCTGTTAACTACACCAACGACTTCTTTGGTTTAGAAGAAGATGCGTGGTATTTAAACGCAACTTATACTGTTCCTTTCGCTGATACTGGTTTTGGTGGTGTAGCTAGCGTTGGTTATACTAAAGCTGATGATTACGACTTTAGTGACAACGGTAGTGAAGACGATAACTATGTCGATTGGAAAGTTGGTGTAACTTATAGCGTGAAATCAGTACCTGGTTTATCAGCTGAACTAGCTGCTGTAGGAACAAACATTGATGCAAATGCTCAACCATATAAACGTGGTGTTGAAACAGGTGCAGTATTTACATTAAACAAAACATTCTAATCATGTAATTGATTGATGCTTTGAAAGCCAGCAATTTGCTGGCTTTTTTATCTTTAGTCATTTTATTTTTAATCAATTTGATTGTTTGAAATTGAGTTAAGTATTACGTGCATCACTGCGCCAGAATGAACGCTTTTTGCTCCAGTTTGGTTAGGTATTCGATCATTAATTTTGCAACTTACTTATTCTAAAAAATAACCATCCTAATTTGCATCTAAATAGTTGTTTTATAATAATTTATTTAATTATACATTGTTATCAATAATGGCATGGCATTTGCAAAATATCTATTGATTCACTTTAAGACCTAAATCATTCAAATGTAAATAAAAAGGGGCAATCAATATGATGAAGTTTGCAGTTCAAGCAGTTGCTTTAGGGGTCGCTACATTCGCTTCGACACTCACTATGGCAGAAGAAAAAAAACTTCCATTTCCAGGTACGATCACGGGCAATATCAATGTTGTGTCTAGTTATAACTTGCGTGGTATGACCAACTCACCTGAAAGTGATACACCTGCGGTGCAAGGTGGACTTGATTATGCACATGATAGTGGTTTTTATTTGGGTTATTGGTTTTCAACATTGACAGCTGCATATGCAGATTTTAATACCTCAGCGACTTATGTAAAAGAAGAGAAGAAGTCATTTGAAAATGATTTGTATGCAGGATACAAAGGAAAAATCACAAAAGATTTGGGCTATCAAATTGGTGGGACTGTTTATTATTACTATCCAGGCTGGGAATCAACGGGTTATGAAACAATTGTCGGACTGAGCTACAAAGACTTTAATATCACTGCTCAGACATTATTAAATAATGTGACTTTCGGTAATAAAGGTGATACCTATTTCTTGGCAACTTATGCACCTAAATTAGCTGGCGGATTCACAGGTAAAGCACAAGTTGCAGCTTATTATTATGGTGATGATGATGAGTACTTGGCTTATCAAGCAAAACCAGGTGATGTCACCAAAACAGATTTTGCATTCCGACACGCTACACTAGGTTTATCGCATCCTTTGGGTGAAACTGGCGCAACGTGGAGTCTAGATTACATTTTTGGCGGTTATACACGTGATGAAACTAAACAGAAAAACAAAGTTGTTTTAGCTTTAGGTTATGCGTTCTAACTGATTTGAGAAAAAAGCGACCATTAGGTCGCTTTTTAGCTATTGCTACCTCGATAAGACAAGGCTTCTGTTAAATGTGAGCTAGAAATCATCTCACTCTCAGCTAAGTCAGCAATCGTTCTTGCAACGCGAAGTACCCGATGATAAGCACGGGCCGAAAGATTTAACCTTTGTTGTGCTACTTCAATAATTTTTGCAGATCCCTCGTCTAAGCGAGCATGTTGATCCAAAAGTTGAGGTGAAAGCGCTTGGTTTAAGCATTGCTGTCTTTTGATTTGTTGTTGATATGCTTTTATCACTCGATGACGAACAGTTTCAGAGTTTTCTGAGGGTTTTTGGTCTTGTAGTTCTTGAGCTTGCAAGGGTGGAACATCGATATGCAGATCGATTCGATCCAAAAGTGGACCTGAAATTCGATTTTGATAACGCTGGATACTTTCAGGCGAACACTGACAACGACTATCTTGATTAAATGCATATCCACAAGGACATGGATTCATTGCAGCGATAAACTGAAAATTTGCAGGGAAGGTCATTTGTCTCGCCGCGCGAGAAATTACGATTTCTTTAGACTCTAAAGGTTGGCGCAGAACTTCAAGCACTTTGCGGTCGAATTCAGGTAATTCATCTAAAAACAAAAC
>Ga0114982_1000158_pt1 | contig 34993 bp, 20 predicted proteins | sample Shrwel_input2_FT_FD_87183 | JGI IMG/M metagenome (GOLD analysis project Ga0114982, IMG submission 87183) | Subsurface microbial communities from deep shales in Ohio, USA - Utica-3 well 1 S input2 FT | ecosystem: Environmental > Aquatic > Deep subsurface > Shale gas/oil reservoir > Produced... | reverse complement strand
TGGCTGCGCTGTAACTCCAAATCCCTGTGGCGGCATCCAGCGTCATCGGCTGAGTCGCCGTTAAGGCTTTACTGCTGTTATAAACTTTGAGTTTGACCGAACGTGCAGTCGGCGCCCAGACCGAGGTTTTAATAGTGCCTGCCAGATATTGCACACCCAGAGTTGCTTCATTCGCATCCTGCGCACCACTGGTGTACAAATCATCCAGCACCTTGGCCGCCTGCACATAACTGGCGGTCAGCAGCTTATTGCTGGCATCATAAGCGGCCACAGCTAACTGATTTTTCACCAGGGTTTTGGCTTGTTCGCTGCTCAGGTTGACCTGATAAGCAGGCCAGTTGGCTAAAGCCGGCACCCGGGCTTTTTGCGCGTCGGATAAAGTGGCTGGCGCCAGCTCTAAGGTCTCGCCGCTTAACACTAAATCATCATCAATCGCCAAATCGGCTTTGACCGCATGGTGCAATTTGATTTTAGTGACGCCGCTGGTATCACCATTCCAGACCAAGGTATTTTTATCCAGCCAGTGCGCGGCGTTATCTGCAATTTGCACCCCAAGCGAGTCAACCGGATAAATAAAGACTGAGGAATTCGCATTAAAGGTAAAGCTCATCCGCGCTACTTTGGCCGGCTCTTTTGGCCCTAAATCCATTTTAAAGTCACCGGCGCCCATGGCTTTACCGGCATCATCAGTGCCGACGTGGATAATAAAATTACCACAGGCACCGGCTTTACCAGCCACCCCGGGTTTAAGATTCAGCAGCCAATAAGCACCATAGACGGGATCAACCCCATTCGGTTCCAGACCATTATCCCAGGATTTGGCCAGTGAACTGTCCAGATAAGCATCACAGCTTTCATTGTTCCAGGTATGTAGCCGGTAGCCGTCAAAACTGCCTTTTTTATTAAAAAACAGCACGGCCTGCTCCGCCGACGGCGTCACCACAGGCGCTGGTAATTTGGCATTGTAACCAATGACACAACTTTCGTTTTTCGCATCCGGGAAGGTCGGAGCTTTACATTTGATCGGCTGCGGCGCCACACAAGCCGTGCCGGCCGCATTCGGTACTTCTGGTGAATTACAGGTCAATAATAACTGGGCCGGTGCGGTCGAATCGCCGCCGCCACAGGCAGTTAACAACACTGCAGCCGTCAGCAGGCTCAGTGAATTTATAATCAAGATGGTTCGCATAACCTAAATACTCCGCAAATCAGGGTTCAGGCTCAAGGACAATACCTTCAGCCAGCGCTAGAATTCAGCTGTTAAAAGGTGTAATTGCCGCCCAGATAGAACTGCCGGCCAAAATACTGGATAGTGCCGGTGAGGCCTGTTGTCCCCAGTAGCTTTTGGTCGGTTCGTCCATCAGGTTGTTGATCTGAAACAGCAAACCCAGATTGTCATTGACCTGGTAAGACGCCTGATAATCCATCACCATTTCAGCGTCATAACGCACTTCCTGATCTTTTTCCGCCGACTGGTCGGAAATAAAATCATCACGGAATCTGGTGCTGAACCGCGTTTCAAAATCGCCATATTCATAAAACAGCGTCACTGTGTAGACATTCGGCGACAGACCTTTCAGATCCGCTTTAAAGCTTTGCTTGCCATTCATCACTTCAGTGCTGATTTCACTTTCGGTGTAGGAATAACTGGCACTGACCCCTAAGCCTGACCAGTAGGAAGGTAAAAACTTAAAGACCTGGGTAAAGGCCAATTCAGCGCCACGGATATAACCGCCCTCGTCATTGTTGACCGCCGTATTGTAAGTTCCGATCGGATCTGGTCTTCTTGGCGGTAAGCCGTCCGGATTACCCGGTTCAGTCCCTGGCACATAAGCCGGTAATGGGAAGCCTGCGGCGGCAAAGTCAAAATCAGCGATAGTGTCACGCTGGATAAAGGACTTAATATTTTTATAAAACAACGCCGCCACAAAGGCGCCTTCGGTTTCGGTAAAATATTTCTCATAGGACAAATCAAACTGATCGGCATAAAAAGGCTTTAAAAACGGGCTTTTATCGGCGCTACCACTGACATCACCATTGCTGGCAATATTAAAACTGGTTTGGGCGGATAACTGATGGATCGGCGGCCGTGACATCACCCGACCAGCGGCAAAGCGCAGTTGATCGCTGTCCGTCAGTGCCAGATTCAGGTTCAGTTGTGGCAGATAATCACGGTATTTCATCCCGACTAAGCCCAGCGCATAATCATCGCTGACCAGGCCAACCTCATCGGTGATGTACTGCGCGCCTTGGGTGGGATCGCCATCAACAAAGGTCATATTGGTGGCAAACTGTTTGGTTTCGACCATCCGCACCCCGATATTACCGGTCAGGCCCAGGCCAAACACTTCAGTGTCGATATTGGCTTGCAGATAAGCCGCCAACACATCTTCAAACACATCGCCACTTTCAAACAAGCTCCAGGGTGTCTGTTTACCGCCATTGACCCGCTGCGAATCCGCTAAGCCGGTGTAACCATTGCCCCAGGTTTGGACAGGCTGCGGCACGCCATTCGGGAACCAGGCATTGAGCGCTTTTTGCATATCTATCGCTAAATAGCTGGGAAAAGCGGCAAAATCGCCTTTAAAGTCGACTTTTTCCACCATATCGGCGGTTAACCGCAGTGGCGGTTCACTACTGAGGAACTGATTATCGGCACCATAAACAAAGACTTGCCGGTCATTGGTGTAATCCCGTTCGGAATAACGCACCCCAGCTTCAATCGAGCCGATAATCGGATTATCCAGTTTGTATTGACCGTCCAGCCGGTAGGCATCGACTTCATCCGAGTTGATGGTCGGATAGATACCGTATTGGCTAACCATCATCCGGTTGATATCCGTAAAAGCCGCCGCCTGATTAAAACCAACCCCTGGCAAATTCAGGCCGTTGAGCTGATAGGTAATAGAAACATTTGGGTCCAGCACCGGTTTGGCCGCCGTCGCATCCTGCGCCACCAGCGACCACAACAAACCATTGCGGAAATTACTTTTTGACGAGGAGTGTGCAATATCCAGACTCAGATTCAGATTATCTGTCAGCTGATAAGCGGTGTTCAAACCAAAGCTGCGCACTTCATCCAGGTCGGTATTGTCATCATTGACCATCTCGACCAGCGTATCGCTGTTGCTGGATTTACGCTGCACAGTGCCGCCGACCATCACGTTATCGACAATCACCGGATTGGTGATAATGGCGGTCGGCCCTTTGAATTTGACCCGGAAACCGCGGGCAAAAGCTTCAGTATCAAATTTGGATAAAAATGCATCCGCTTTGACTTTCAGTCTGTCATCCGGCGCCCATTCCAGCACGGCGACATAACCATGCCGGGTTTCTTCGCCGCCACGGTGTTGCAGTTCAAAGCCTTCACTGACCAGCTCTTGCGCGCTGTCCCCTTTCACGCCATCTAAATCCAGTTCATCGGTATACTGGAAACCGACAAACTGGGTGGCCACACTGGGCTGAAACAACCGGGCATAACCCAGCGCCAAACCTAAAGTGTCATCCAGATATTTACCCTGATAAGACAAACTAAAACGATCACCAAACTCAGTGGCATCAGACACTTCGTTGGCGCGGTCGTTGTAACTGCCACGGGCATTCACCACCACGTTATGTTGCTCTCTGGCATTCAGCGGGCTGGCGGTTTGCAGTTCGACGCTACCGGCAACGCCGCCTTCAATCAAGGATGCCTTGGGTGATTTATACACAGCGGCAGACTGGATCAGTTCCGACGGATATTGGTCAAACTCAATGTTACGTTTACCACTGGTGGAAACCTGTTCGCGACCGTTTAAGGTCGAAAACACAAAACCACCTTCCATACCGCGAATATTAATTTCTGACGCCTGACCCCCGGTCCGCACCGCCGACACTCCAGGTAACCGGGTCAGGGCATCCGCCATCGACACATCCGGCAGCGCACCTAAATCGTCCGCCGAAATGGTTTCGGAAACGGTATCGTTAAATCTTTTTAAATTCAGCGATTTAATCAAACTGCCAGCAAAGCTGCGCACTTCAATCACTTCAATTTGTTCTTTGCTGTTGGTAGCCGTTTTATTGCTGTTATCGTCTGCGCTGCTGGTCGTACTGACCTGCGTGGACGCCGGACTGGTTTGCTGCATTGCTTGTGCCCAAGGGCACACGCCGGCAGCAGCCAGTGTCAGCGTTAACACACTGAGTTTAAACTTTGACATGCCTCTATCCCCGTGCTGGTGTTGTTCTGGTTTTAGTGTTGTGCGTCACATCGCTGATTTTTTATAAAGGTCGGATGCACGGCAGCACCTCGACGATGGATACTTATTCAGCATTTTCTGCAACACACGTTCATTTAATAAGCAGCGCTGCCCAAATGCACAAGATGAATACGTATTCAGCCACCGAACTAAGCGCTATGGCAGTGCAGACAGAGGGACAACTGCACCACATTGGCGCAAATCGAAAAAAACCAGGCCGGACAAAAAGTTAAACTGAATCGTTTTAGTCAGAAAAGGGCTCATTGCATCTTTTCTACAGACAGCAAGCAGAGTATTTTTCAGTATATTAATCTAGTCTTCACAACACCCAACGTACTCCCGTACACTAAAGTCACTTTTGATGCCGACCCCAGCCAGGATGAGCCTGATGAAATTGTTCGCCACTGTGCCAGTGCTGTGCACTACTTTTTTGTTAGGACTGACCGCTTGTAAAAGTGTCAGCGATTATTCGGTGCCGCTGCCGACACCTTTTTTAACCAATGCAGTGCAATATGAACTGAAACAACCCAGCTCCGTCTTTGGAGACAGCTATGCCCAGCAAAGTGGCCCTTTTGCCATCAGTCGGGTCGATATCAGCTGGCTTTCGACCACTAAACACAGTCTGACTCCAGGCGGCAATGCTCTGGAAAAAGTGGTGTATGAGTTGTTTTCGGATGAGGACCCAGAGGTGCAGCATTACAAGGTCCGGCAGAAACGGGAATATCAATTTCACAGCAGTGATGGAGCACAGAGTATCAAAGTGGTGTGCCAACTGAAGAATGAGAGCCTGTTGCAGGAAACAGTAAGGCCACAACAAGAAAAAACCGCTGGCGTTGAACAGCATAACCAGCATGCGCGGGAGCTGGACCGGCAACAAACCCGGTTATCCTGTGTTTTACAACAGGCGGACCGTCAATGGCAACTGACGGTCACACTGACTGAGCAACAGCAGCCTATACTGACGCTGCAATCTGGTCCAGACGTCTACCCACTGACAGCTATCCACCATGGCGTAGAAAAAGTTGACAACCAGTGGCGACAACTCCCTGATTTTGCATCTAATTTCCAGGGTTTACACATATTGAATGACGGCCAGATGGTAGCGGCGATGTCTTTTCCAGGTCAAACCCCAAAAATCTGGTTAAGCCGGAATTTGGCCCCCACCCAACAACATCTGTTGTTTGCTGCCAGTTACAGCTTGCAATTGCTGAACTGGCTAGACCAAGACTGGCGACCGGATCAGCAGCAAGTGAGTGAGCAATGGCAATAAGCCGTTAGTAACCGCAAGGCTCACAGCGCCAATCTTGCTGCGCTGTGAGCTGCGGCGCAGCATTAAAACTTATAAGTCAGATCCAGATAATAAGAACCGCCATTAAAGCCAAAAGGTGCATTGGTATTGGGGTACTTAAAGATACCGTTAAAGCTGTTCACCACCGGCTGTTCATCCGGATAGACATCAAACAGGTTACTGGCACCCAAGGTAACATCCAAAGACTCAGTCACCGCATATCCCAGGGTTAAATCGACCGTGGTTTTAGCGGCAAACTCTTGATCGCCCGTGGCGTAGCCTAAGGTATAAGGTCCAAAATAATTCAGTCGCAAGCTGCTGTTGAGCGCGCCCAATTGATGACCCAGCGACCAGACTGCCGCCTTGGCCGGATTAGCCTTGGTCAGCCGCACCTGCTCGACCCGGTCAAACAACTTGGCCTGCAAACCATCCAACAGCGCCGGTACTTTAATCTGATCAATGTCACTGTCGTTATACTGCAGACTTAAACTGCTGTTAAAGTCGCCATAACCACTGGTTTGCCACTGATAAGCCAACACAGCTTCCACCCCACGGCTGGTGGTATCTACTGCATTGGTGAAAAATCTGACACTGTTGGCCCCTGAAGTGCCGAGCACGGCATTGAGCGTCGCACTGTCAGCGCGGGTGACAGAGCCGGTCAGAATAATCCGGTCTTCTAACTTAATCTGATAGCTGTCCAGCGTCAGACTGAAACCATCCTCGCCCTGATAAGTGATACCGGCACTGACACTACGCGCACTTTCCGGCTGCAAATCGCCCTGGCCCATAGCCCGGGTGACCGCTGAAATATTGTTAAAAGTGCCGGATTCGGTTGGCACCAGTACACCGGTTTGTGGGTTGGCGACAAACAGCGTCGACAAATTGGAGAAATACAGTTGCTGCACACTCGGGGCCCGGAAACCATCGTTGGCGGTGGCACGCACAGCCCAGGCGTCGGTCAGTTGATAACGGCCCGACAATTTAAAGCTGCTTTCCCGGCCAAAATCTGAATAGTCTTCCAACCGGGCGGCACTGCCCCAGGTCAGATTGTCGGTCAGGGCATTTTCCAGTTCCAGATAAATCGCACTGTTATGGCGTGACTCATTGACTCTGGACTCCGGAGTAAAACCACCAAAGCCCTGAATGCCACCGGCTTTATTCTGATAACCATAGTTTTTCCACGACAGTTCCTCACCGGCTTCAATCCGGTAATTGTTCTGCCGCCGGCTGATGCCGGTTGACACCACCAGTTCGGAATCATTGATAAAGCTGTAACGGCGACTGGCGTCAAGATTATAGTTTTGTTCCTGATTCTTTAACTGACCGGCATAAGCACTGGTTGGGCTGGTCGGACCGACAGAGGCATTCAGCGAGTTATTGACGTAATAAGCGTAGGTACTACGACCGGTACCGGCAGAAAAATCCAGCTGCCAGCCCAGCAGCGGCCATTTCACCCCGGCAGTGACCGAATGATCATCCGAAGTCGGCGCTATCTGCGGTAAAAAACCATCCGGATAAAGCTCGGCAATATTACGCGCATCCTTCGGCAAGCGGAAAAATGCACTGGACTGGGTATCACGTGAACTAAAACCACCGAAGCTATACCACTCGGTGTCACCTTGTTGCAGACCGGCGTTAAAAAACACCGCACTGTGCTGGTAAGCGGCATCACCGACCTGATGATTGAGCCGGTTAAAACCCGCTTCGCGTGGATCAGGCTGACCATTAATTTTGTTGTATTGCTCACGCGGATCCAGCCCAGCTCTGTTGGTGTTGTTTTTATCCTGATGTTCCAGCGTCAGGTTTAAAAAGCCGTCAGTGCCGAGCGCCAAGGCGGCATTCAGGCTGGTTTTGTAATAATCACCATCGCCTTCAAAGGTCTGACCGGTACTGGCATTCAGACTGCCGCCGGATGCTTGATCTTTCAGCACAATGTTAATCACACCGGCAATGGCATCCGAACCATACTGCGCGGCCGCACCATCCCGTAAAATCTCAATCCGCTTTATGGCGGCCACCGGAATGGCATTTAAATCGACATTCGAACTGCCACGCCCCATAGTACCGTTCAGATGCACTAAGGCCGAGCCATGCCGGCGTTTGCCATTAACCAGCACCAGGGTATGATCCGGCGATAAACCACGTAAGCTGGCCGGGCGCACTGCGTCTGAACCATCGGTCACTGAAGAGGTTGGAAAGTTAAAGCTTGGCACCAGCAACTGCAGCGCCTTGGCCGTTTCAATAGCACCGGTCGCCGCGAGCTGGGTTTCATCAATAATATCAACCGGCGACGCCGTTTCAGTGGCCGTACGCACTGACAACCGGCTGCCAATCACCGAAATTTTTTCAATGCTTTCTTCTTTATTTTGTTGGGCCACTGCAGGGGCAGCCACCATCGCGGAAACGAATAAAGCCAGCGGAGAAACAACAAATAAACGCATCACAGATCCCTATTTAATAAGTTGCAACTATATTAGCCTATTACATATTCTGCCATTTAGCCTGAATTTCGATTTAATATTCTTAACTAGAATAAGCAGCTGGCTGCAGCTCTGCGCGGCAGAGAAACTGACTGATGGGGCAAAATTCAGAATCTGGCGCCAATACTGAGTTTTTGCCGCACATCCTGGACATCCAGTGGCATCTCCGGCAGTCCGGTCAGAATCAGATCCAAGGCGGTTCTGTCATATTCCAGCGACCAACTGAGCCGGATCTGCTGATTCAGCCAATAGCGCACCCCAACCGTAGCATTGAGTTCATACCGAAAATCCAGCAGCGCCAGCGGCTGATTGAGCATTTTTAGCAAAGTGCCTGTGCTGTACACCTCAAATTTGGGCTGACTGAAACGGTAATAATGATCCCATTCCAACGAGGCAAAGCGAAAATCGACTTGATCCTGACCACTTAGCAGGCCCTGTAAAAATAAATCACCGCGAAAATAGGCTTGTTTCAAACCCAGCAGCAGCATCAGCTCCAGCCGGATAGCATCATTATCGCGAAAGAAACTCAGGCCAGGACCCGCTGCCCAGTCACGGTTTTTATAGTCGCTGGCCAGGTAGTTATAGCTGTAATCCAGTTTCAACCGGCCAAACAGGCTGTCGTTATAAAAATAATCCAGCCCGGGATTGAGCTGATACTGATGGGTTTTGCGGGCGGTTTCTTTGATTTCATAATCAAACTTACCATCGACCGACCAGCGCCAGGGAGCCAGCCGCCATTCATTGCTGCTTTGCACACTGTAACTTTCGGCCTGCTGCTTGCCATGGCGATTGCTGGCACTGAGATCCAAATCATAGTGACTGCTAAGACTCGCGGGCTCAGAAGATACTGAAGGGGCTGGCGCTGTGTTGGCAGCAATGGTTTTCGCCGGTAAAGACGCAGTCACAGTCGATACCCTTTGTACGGCCTGGCGCTGAATACTGACAGTACCGGCATAAGCCAGCTGTAACACAAACTGCTGCTCATCCTGTTGTAGTAAAATGCCGCTGAGGCGATCCCCATTGTGCAGCAATAACACCGTCTGAACGGCAGTTTGTGCGGATTGCGGCTGTGCTATGCCGGCAGGAGCTGCCACCGCCAGTGTCGTATAGCCTGCCAGCCACAACACAAGTGCACCTTGAGTCAGCGTCCTGTTCACCTGAAATCCTGCCTACGTTACCCGCCTGCGGCAAAAATATCTGCTGCCCGGTGAAAATACAAGCCAAGGCCGCAACTGAGGTGGATTTTTGTCGGAACTGCCAGCAGCAATCTGGTCATCAACGACTCAATGCCACCTTGGCTGGCCGACACTTCATCATCACCGGGAGCCAGTACAGAACTGCAGCACTTTACTGCAGTTGCTTGCGGGTCTAAGGCATGTCATCTTTAATTATCAGATTGCCATCAGGCTGGCCTAAAATTGATGTAGGGTTATTGATGAAATGTATTACCCGTTTAGTGCTTGCTCTTTATCTGTGCCACAACCCTTCTGTCGCGCAGGAGACCCTGACTATTTATACCGAAGAATGGGCGCCGATCAGCTTTACGCTTAATGGCAAACCCGGTGGTTTAGCGGTAGAAGTGGTGCAGGCAATCCAGCAACGCATCAATAATCAAAGCCAAATCCATATTATTACCTGGGCCCGCGGCTGGAAAATGATCACCGAACAACCCAATACCATGCTGTTTACCATGACGCGGACCCCTGAACGCGAACGTATGTTTAGTTTGGTGGGTCCAGTGGCGGTCGGCACCACCAACTGTTATGCGCTGAAAGACAGTGAGCTGAAAATCAACTCGATTGAGGATGCCAAACAAGCAAAAAGCATCGGTGTGTACCGTGCTTCCGTGGAAGAGCAACTCTTACTGGAGCATGGCTTTAATAATATCGCGCCTGCCTCCACCCCACTGATGAGTGCAAAACAACTGCTAAAACAACGTATCGATCTCTGGTGTAATGCCAATCTGACCGCGCCAGCTATTTTGGCCGCTGCCGGTGCCAGCATCGATGACGTCAAATCCCTGTTCACCATCAGGGAAAATCAGCTGTATATCGCCTTTTCGCAGGGAACCCCCAGCGCCGAAATCGACAAGTGGAAAGAAGCGCTGGCCGCTCTGAAGGCCGATGGCAGCTTTGGCCGGATTTATCGACGCTGGCTGCCAGAGGATGTGCCGCCGCTGCACACTGAAAGAATTGGTTTATAGTGCGGCACCCGCACAGCAACAGCCTGTTGCGCTTGGTGCATTAATCAATCCGCCAGTTTAACAATAACTGCCATTGCTGAAAATTCTGCTGTACCGGCCAGTATTGCCACTGCGCCCGGCTGGCCTGATAACTGTTGAGCCGGCTCCACTCCAGTGCCAGCATCCAATGGGCCGATAAAGGCAGCTGCAGGCTGAGGTTCCAGCCATGACCGCGGCCATTATTATCATCTGCGCTATACAGATCCTGATCTTGTTGTATCCAGTGATCATAACGCAGGTTCAGCCGATAACTGCCGGCATCATAATGCAACAGGCTGTACCAGCTGTTAAAAGCCACCATGACAGCTTCGGGCCCCATTTCAGTGCGACCGGTCAGATACTGACTGATCAATCGCCAGCGTTCAGTCAACTGCTGTTGCCAGGCCAGACTTTGCATCTGAGTATCCCAAGCGTATTGGCCATGCTGTATTACCAGCGGATCGCCATTATTATCATAGTGATAGAAGCGTACTTCAGTGTCGTTTTGATATAACCAGTGCAGACCGGCATAAAAGCCCGTGCGGTGATCCAATTCCCGGGTCGGCTGCACCCAGGCCGGCTGTGCCGCCAACGGACCGCTGCGGATACTGGGATAATTGGCAAACCGGACTTGCTCGCCAAGATTGCTTTGAAACGGATGGCTGGCAAAACCACGCCAACTAAGGATGGAGCCGAGCGGATCATTGCCCTGAAATAAACCGCCAACCAGCTGCCAACTGGCGGTTGAATTAAAAAACCGGCCAGGCCGGCTCAGACTGATTTCCAAACCCCGGGCGCGTAATTCTTCACCAAGCCAGCTATTGATCACGGAAAAATTGCTGCTGTAGGGCGAAGACCAGGCAATATCGGTATTCTCCAGTGACATCGCCGGATAAAAATAACCGGCTCTGGCCCGCAGCCGATAACCGGCCACAGGTAAAGGGGCATAACTTAACCAGGCTTCAGTGATGCCAAGATCCGCGGTAGGGATCCGATGCCATTGACCATGTACAGTCGCCGACCACGGACTGTCGGTTGCCAGCTGCAGCGCCAATAATTGCGGCCCCGCCTGTAGCCCTTGCTGCTGATACGCCAATTGCCCGGTACCGCCCTGCCACCAGGGCTCTAACCCGGCGGGTTGCGCCTGGATTTGCAAAAGACTCAATTCGCCTTTCGCCTGCCATGTGAGTTCAGGGCGTAATTCGCCAGCCTGACTGAACCATGGTAACAACAACAGCGCTGGTATGATGGCTTGCGACCAGCCACGCCCAATTTGCAGCATAGGTTTATCGAACTTGATCATCGTTTTACATAGTTCAGCAGTGGAACGCTGAGCATAGCAGTTGGCAAGGCCCGGAAACACTGCCAGGAGGGTTTTTTCATGCTGAGCTGCTGTTATACTCCACCTTCATTCTGCTTAGGTTGAGGCTGGACTCTGATGGTATTGAAATTGCTCTGTGCTGGCTTGCTGCTCAGCGCGACGTTGTTACAGGCCGCACCACAACAATTTGTGCTGGTGGATCAACAAGGCCAGCCATTGGCGGATGCGGTGGTCGAGTTATTGGATCCGAACCATAAAGTGCAGTTGCAGCAAACAGCCAAAGTGGCGCAGCAGGATTTAATTTTTCGGCCCTTTGTGTCCGCGGTCCAAATCGGCACCGCCGTCGATTTTCCGAACCTTGATAAAACCCGTCATCATGTGTATTCATTTTCGCCGGCCAAAGTGTTTGAACTCAAACTTTATGCCGACAAACCAGAAGCGCCGGTGTTATTTGATACGCTGGGCATTGTCGCGCTGGGCTGTAATATCCACGATTATATGCAAGCTTATATTTATGTCGGCCAGAGCCAGTTTTTAGCGGTGACGGATGAGCAAGGCAGGGTGAGTTTTGCCGATATGCCGCCAGGCAGTTATCAGTTAAAACTCTGGCATCCATGGCAACAGCAGGAAGTGCCGGTGCAGACGGTCACACTGCCGCTTGGCGAGACAAAATTCACCATCCAGGTGACCCGCCAGCAGAAACCAGGCCGGCCGAAAAAAGGTTTTGGCACTCAGTATTAACCACTGACCGCTGACGCAGTGCCTGCGCTTGCGGGTCAATCCGATCTGTTAAAAAAAATCCCCCGCTTCAGAGCGGGGGATTGTTATTTAACAACAGCTGACTCAGTCCAGGCTAGCTGTACAGCTAATCTGGACAGGCCAACAGTTATTGCTTCGGCAACTCTTTCACACCCATGTTGTGCAGGGTGAAACCAAAAGCATCGGCCGTTTGTTCAATCATTTTTGACACTGGGGTACCAGCACCGTGACCGGCGTTCACTTCAATCCGGATCAGTTGTGGATTATCGCCACCCGCTTTGGCTTGCAGTTCAGCCGCAAATTTAAACGAGTGCGCCGGTACCACCCGGTCATCATGATCACCTGTGGTGACCATAGTGGCCGGATAAGCCACACCGGCTTTGACGTTATGCACTGGCGAATAACCTTTTAAGTACTCGAACATTTCTTTGTTTTGCTCGGCTGTACCATAGTCATAACCCCAGCCGGCGCCAGCGGTAAAGGTATGGTAACGCAGCATGTCTAACACGCCGACCGCTGGCAGTGCTACTTTGAACAGCTCTGGACGTTGGGTCGCGACAGCACCCACCAATAGACCACCGTTGGAACCACCGCTAATCGCTAATTTAGCGCTTGAAGTGTATTTGTTGGCAATCAGGTATTCTGCGGCTGCGATAAAATCGTCAAACACATTTTGCTTTTTCAGCTGCACACCCGCGTTATGCCAGTCTTTACCGTATTCACCACCACCGCGCAGGTTCGGTACGGCATACACGCCACCCATTTCCATCCAGACCAGGTTAGACACACTGAAACTTGGCGTCAGGCTGACGTTAAAACCACCATACCCATACAACCGGGTTGGGTTGGTGCCATCGAGCTGCAGACCTTTTTTGTGGGTAATGATCATCGGTACTTTAGTACCATCTTTAGAGGTGTAGAACACCTGCTTAGATTCATAATCATCGCTGTTAAATTTAACAGCTGGTTTGAAATAAACGCTCGACTCACCCGTTTGCGGGTTGTAGCTGTAGCTGGTCCCTGGCGTGTTGTAGTTGGTGAAACTGTAATATAAAGTCGTCGCTTTGGTTTTACCACCGAAGCCACCAACAGAACCGACACCTGGCAGCTGCACATCACGCACCAGCTTACCTTCGTAGTCATATTGTTGCACTTTAGAGACTGCATCTACCATGTAATTGGCGAAGAAGAAACCTGCACCTTTACCAGCGCTCAGCACATTCTTGGTTTCAGGGATCACGTCTTTCCACTGATCTTGCGCTGGATTCTTGGCATCAATCACGATCAGACGATTATTTGGCGCCTTGAAGTTGGTTTCGAAATACAGCTTGTCACCAACAGAATCGATCAGTTGATAATCGGCACTGCCTTCACCATCCAGCGTGATAAATTTGCTGTTGGCATCTGTTAAGTCTTTTAACAACAGTTTGTTGCCAGAGGTCGCATTGGCAGCGGTCACAATCAGGTATTTACCGTCATCAGTCACAGTACCGCCGACATAACGGTGTTTTTCCGCTTCAGTAGCGCCGAATAACACTTGGTCGTCTTTTTGCGAGGTGCCTAACTTATGGTAATACAGCTTGTGCTGATCAGTTTTGGCAGATAATTCACTGCCTTGCGGCTTGTCGTAGCTGGAGTAGAAGAAACCTTCATTGCCTTTCCAGGAAATACCGGAGAACTTCACATCAACCAGTTCTGGCTCCAGTTTTTCTTTAGTTTGTGCGTTGATAATAAAGACTTTACGCCAGTCGCTGCCGCCTTCAGAAATGGCATAAGCGGCAATTTGACCATCTTCGGTAAACTGTAAATCGGCCAGTGAGGTGGTACCGTCGGCAGAGAAAGTATTTGGATCTAAGAAGACTTCAGCAGCGCCACCGTCTTTTTGCCGGTAAATCACCGACTGGTTTTGTAAACCGTCATTTTTGCTGAAATAGTTGTAGTCACCCTCTTTGCTTGGTGTACCTACTTTTTCATAGTTCCACAGCGCTTCCAGCCGCTGCTTAATTTGGTCGCGATAACTGATTTGCGCCAGGTAATCAAAAGTCACTTTGTTTTGTGCTTTCACCCAAGCAGCGGTTTCTTCACTGCGGTCATCCTCCAGCCAGCGATACGGATCAGATACTTTGGTATCAAAGTAACTATCCACAGTATCCGCCTGGCGGGTGGCTGGATATTGCAACTTCGTCGCTGCCGCAGGTTGCACTGCTTCCGCTGTAGTTGCAGTGGTATTGGTTTCTGGTTTTGGGCCGCAGCCGGTTAATAATGCCAAAGTGATAGCGCTCATCGTCAGGTACTTCATCAAATGCTCCGTAGACTGGTTTTTATATTGACCCAGAGCATAACAAATTTGTCACAGCCTACCAATCGATTCGGCAAAAACGCCGGAAACTGCGACCAGAACAAGGCTGCTGCGCAAAAGCCTGACTGTCTTCGACGAATGTCTATGACGACAATCAGGCTTTATCACAATGACGGCATCACCTTAACGGTCGGTCTCTGGCGGTAAAATGGTTAAATCTGTGCTGATACCGGTCAGCTTGCCAGACCAAATCAACACCTGCCACACCAGCACCCCAAACGGGATATAACCAAAATAACCCAAAAATGGCATTTCGGAGTAGAAGTGCAACACATCGACATAAGGAATGTTATAGACCCAATAATTCGGGTTGGTCAGCGGTTCGGCCACCAGGGCATGACTGCCATAGTTCCAGCCTTCCCAAAACAACCCATTAAGCAGCGATGCCATCCCAATCAACAAACCTGCACTCCAATCGCCACGGGCAATAGGGGTAAACGGATTCCAGATATTGAGCTTCAGCAAAATCCCGGTCATCACGGCAAAAGGACCAATCCACACCACCCAAAACAAGGGGTATGGATACAGCACCATCAGGCCAATCAACACAGCACCGACGGCAATCAGCAGATTGCCATTGAGTTTCAGCACCGGGCCATTTTTGTAGCGTGCCACCAGCTTGGGAAAGGTATTGAGCAGGCAATACCACAGCAGGATCACTGGCGTCACTGTGCTGTAGGTCAGCAGAAACTCCAGCACCAACACGGTTTTACTCCAGGGTGCCTGATAGGCATCCGGGTAATACCAGTTGGCCAGCACAAAGTAGTCGTAAAATTCAAAATAGGCCCAGCCAACAATAGACACCAGTGCCATAAAGCCTAACAATTTGCCTTGTTTTGACACCAGCGACTGACCGTTGTTGCGATGGTACAACACGCCATCCAGTACAAAAATAAAGCCCCACCACAATGGCGTAAAAGACCAGTACACCAGTTCGCCAAACGCCATTGAATGTGACCACATCAGCCACCAGAAAAAGCCTGTCACCACCAGACCGGCATAAAACCACCAGGGCAATGGCTGTGTTGGCATAGCCGGGGCTGGCGTTGCCCCTTTAAAACCCATTTTCGCCGGCCAGAACATCATCAGACTGATCCAGACCACACCCACGGACACCGCCAGAAAATACCACAGGTTAAAACCGGGCGCGGTCGCGACATATTGAGGGGGAAATTCACCAAAACCAGGTGGCAGGTGGGTTGGATAGACCCACCAGGATACCAGTAACGGCAGGAGTAACGTAGCCAGAACGGGCCAGACTAATTGCCAACGCATAGACTTTCCTTGTAGCGCCGGCCAGGAGCCGGCTTAAAAATGATAACTGAGGCCGAAGCCAAGCTGACGGCGTTCGCCGCGCAGTTCAGTGATCGCAGCGAGTGCTGCGGTCGAATCAAATTTAAGTTCTGTATACTCTTTATTCAACAAGTTTTTACCCCACAGCGACAATTCCAGTGCCGGCGTTGGCTGATAACTGAGGCGGCCATGCCATAAGGCATAACCTTGTTGTTCGGTATAGGCGTTCTGATACTGGTCAAAATAAAAGGCTGAACGCCAGACCGTGCCGATCGCCAGTTGCAGATTAGACCACCAGGCGGACAGGTCATATTGCAGTTCGGCACTGAATTGCCAGCGCGAGCTAAATGGCAAACGATTTTCCGGGATCAGTGCCACATCCGTCTGATAAGCGCCTAACTGGGCTTTTGGCAGATAACCGGCCGCCAGGCGCAGCTCTGCCGCAGGTTCAGGCCGCCACCAAAATTCGGTTTCTAAACCGTAAATTTGCGAATCACCGGCATTTTTCAGCACATGGATCGGCGCAGCACCGCTACTTTGATTGACAAAAACTTGCTGGTCCTGGTAATCATAATAAAATCCGGCCCAGTCCAGACCCAAAGTCGCTGTTTTCGGCTGCCAATGACCGCCAATTTCCCAGGCATTCAGCGTCTCAGCGCCATATTCAGAAGCCGCGGCCTGCGCCGGACTGTTACTAAAACCGCCATTATAACCGCCGGCTTTAAAACCCCGCGACAGACTGGCGTACCAGCTCAAATCCGGCCGCAGTTGTTGTAACAGCGCCACTTTGCCTGACCAGTGCTGATCCTTGACCTCGCCACGTAATTGCCATAACTGCGGGATAAAAGCCGCCACCGTATCCAGATCAGCCCGGCTTTGATAACGGGTGGCTTCATCGGTATAACGCGCGCCAACCGTCAGCGTCCAGTCTGGCCACAACTGTTGCTCCAACTGACTAAAAGCCGACCAGGAATAGTTATCCAACTGGTTATAATAAAAAAACTGTGCCGGAATATCGGTCAGACCCGGCACCTGACGAAAATCGCGGAATAAATCCAGTTCATTCTGCTGCGTCAATTCATCGGCCAGATAAAACAAGCCACTTTGCCAATAACGTCCCGGACTGCTGACCGCCAGGCTGATTTCCTGACTGAAAAAGTCCTGCGCTGAGCCCAAAGCACCTTCAATAAAATTGCCAGGACCATCGGAGTCAAAACTATGTTGCCGCGTCAGTTGTTTCCAGCCGGTAATGGCTTTTAGCAGATAACCATCCGCCAGCTCACGACTCAGTTGCACACTGGCATGGTCAGTATCAGTGCTGTGGCCTTTGTCATAGGTATCGGTTTCGGTTTGCCAGAAATTATCGCTGGGCCCGACCCAGCCAAAAGCATCACTGCATTGCCGGCTGCCCACCTGGGCTGGCGCACAAAGTTCGCCATCCGCCGCCAGAATACCTGCACTATAAATAGGTTTGGGCGCGCCGCGGGTGTGATCTTGCTGCAGTTTTAGTACCAGTTGCCAATCTTGCAGACTGGAGGTCAGGATAAAACGGGCATGTTGATGCTTCATGCCGCCATTTTGCCCCAACGGAAATACATTCTGCATACTGTACTGATAATCCTGCTGGTGTAGCGCCAGCCTGGCCGCAGTCTCGTCCCCGAGTGGGCTATTCAGTACCGCGGTGTAGGTACGGCTATGCTGCTGGGCAATATCGGCACTGACATAACCGCCAAAGTCCTGTTCCGGCAGTTGCGAGCGCAACAACAAAGCGCCGCCTGTACTATTGCGACCAAATAAAGTGCCTTGTGGCCCGCGTAAAATATCAACCTGAGCCAGGTCAAACAGACTGCCATTGAGAAAATTGGCACCGCCGGCCACCACATCATCAGTGTAAACGGCAATAGGTGAAACGGTTGATGTGTTGTAATCAAACACCCCGACACCGCGGATATTAAGCGCAGGGGTCGTGCCTTCACCCGAAACATTGGACGCGCTGAAATTGGGCGCGATACCATCCAGCGCTGTGGTACTGCCAAGCCGGCGGGCAGCCAGGGTTTCGCCGCCAATACTGCTGACCGCAACACTCACTTCAGTTTTCGGCTGGGCCCGCTTTTGGGCATAAACAGTGATCACTTCCAACTGTTGTTCACTCACAGCAACAGCTTTGCCCTGTGCCGCCTGACTGGCAGGTGCCGCCAGCATCACACAGAGACCAGCGTACAGATTCAGGCTGAGATTGGATAATCCGGGCTGAAGGACCGCCTTCGCAGGCGATAAAGCAGCAGGCTCAGCCACAAGCTGAGGACGGAATTGGTTTTTCTTGCTCACAATATAGGCGCTCACAACTGTCGATGGCTATCACTTGCCGGTCGCCACATCCAGGTGCAGGTCAATGAAGTGCCTAAGCATAGTCGTATGATTGTGACAGAAGCCAGTGTCAAAGCAAAAATCTGCACTTTTTTCCACATTTTTACCGGAAAATGCCCACAGTACCCCTTTCATCCTGCCGACAACCTGCATAAGCTGAACAACATCGCCTGATATGTCCATGGAGTCGCCCAGATGCTGGCCTGGCAACAATTCTCAGAAGTTACTGAACAACCTGCTTTTTCTTCAACCAGTCGCTTGTTTCAGGGCGTCCGCCGTGGCGAAGCGGTCTGGATTTGTCAGTATCCGCTACCCACTGATTTATCCGCCTTGCAAATGCAGCAACGTGCCTGCCGCTTGCAGCCGGATTTGCCACAGCCGCAGGAACAATGGTCAGATAATCAGTTTTTGTACTGGAGTTACCCAAAAACCGCGCTGACGATGGATCTGTTGCAACTCTGTAGTCAACTGCCGAAGCAGGATCTAACCGCACGGCTGGCGCTGATGTTGCAGCTGACCGAGCTGGTGGTGCGTTTTCACCAGCAGCAGTTGGTGATTGGTGAAATCCGACCGCAGGCGATTTTTTATCATGCTCAAACCAACAGTCTGGTGCTGCTGGACCATGCTGGTATCAGTAATATCAGCGCCAGTCATCGCCAACAAAATCCGCAGCAGTTGGATCCAGCCTTACTACGCACCACAGCGCCGGAAGCCACAGGCCGCATTCACGCAGTCCTGGATCAGCGCAGCGATTTATATAGCCTCGGCGTGTTATTTTATTTTATTGCCAGCGGCCATTTCCCTTTTATGCAACAACAGCCGATTGAGCTGGTGCATGCGCATCTGGCATTGCCACCACCGCCACTGGACAGCGTTCCTGCCGATCTGGCCAGTCTGATCCTCACCTTGTTGCAAAAAAATCCAAATCAGCGTTACAGCCTGATTGACGGTGTCTGGCATGACCTGAGTAAAGCACTGCAACAAAGCCGGCAAGGGGATGTGCTGCAATTGCGGCCGCTGGCATTGCGGTTAGGCGATCAGCAACTGCAGTTTTCCAGCCAGTTGTTTGGCCGCGAAGCCGAACTACAACAGTTACAACAAGCCTATCAGCGCGTGCAACAGCACGAGCAGCAACTGCAACTGATTTGCGGTTATTCCGGCGTTGGTAAGACAGCGCTGATTGAAGCTTTGTATCAGCAGACACTGACAGACCGGCCGTTTTTTTGCCGGGGTAAATTCGAACAATATCAGCAGAGCGAACCCTACAGTGCACTGGCGAAGGCCTTGACTGCACTGGCAGCGCAGCTGTTACAACTGAGCGAAAGTGAGCTAGAAGCCTGGTATCAGCCACTCTGTCAATGGCAACCGGATGAATTACTGCAACTACAATCGTGGTTGCCGCAGTGGCAACCTCTGCTGACGGTCACGGCGCCGCTCAATCAGATCCAAGCTCAGCAGGAACAGCCTTTTGACCAATTGCTGCTGAAGTTTTTCCGCCAGATTGTGCAGTTCTGCCAGCAGTTGCACCGGCCGCTGGTCCTGCAACTGGACGATCTGCAATGGGCTGATCTGGCCAGTCTGCACTGGCTAAAAGCTATCTGGCAACCCGATCAACTGGCTGGATTGCTGCTGTTGCTGTGTTATCGCGACCATGAACTGACGGCGGTGCATCCGCTGCAACATCTATTACAGCAATGGCAACAGGCAGAGGTCCGGCTGCAACAACTGGTGTTGCAAGCTTTATCCTTACCTGCCATTCAAGCCTTGTTGGCCGATGTGGTGCACCAACCACTGGCCAATGTGGTCAGATTGGCAGCGCTGGTGCAAGAAAAAACCCAGGGGAATCCATTTTTTGTCCGGCAATTTTTATTCCGGTTGCAGCAGGAAAAGTGGTTGTTCTGCGACAGCCAGGGCCAATGGCAATGGGATTTGTCAGCGATTTCCCGCCAACAAATCACCGATAATCTGGTGCAACTGACCATAGAACGGATCAGACAACTCCCTGCCAATGCCCAGGCGCTGCTGAAAGTCGCGGCTTTATGTGGCGAAAGAGTGGCGGTAGATTTACTGCTCTCTGTGTTGCACAGCAGTTATCCGCAAGTAGAAGCCGCCATTGCCGCTTTGGTGCAAACTGGCATTATGACCGCTTATAGCCCACAACGGGGCGCGGCCATTACCGAACTGACGTTTAATCACGATCGGCTGCAACAGGCCGCACAAGGTTTATCGGATGGTGCAGAGGCCAGTTTGCTGCACCGGGCTATTGCCAGTTATTTTCTGCAGCAGCAACGGGGTTACAGCAATACCGAACTCTTTGCCCTGGTCGGCCATCTGAATGCAGCTGGAGCTGCCGCCATTGCAGATCACGGCGCATTGACGGTGACAGAGTTGAATTTACGAGCGGCCGCCGTGGCGAAAAGTAGTAATGCCTGGCAACAAGCGCTGGTGTTTTACCAGCAGGCCGGGCTGATTTGCCCGGCTAACGCCGCAGAATTGAGTTGGACCGCCGGTTTTGGCCAAGCGATGGCCTTCTATCAAACGCAACAATATCAACAGGCGATTGAGCACTGCAGCCGGTTACAACAACAGCCACTGGATTTGCTGGCGCAGATGCAACTGGCCAGATTGCAAATCCTGATTTGGTTTGCCGAACATCAGTTTGCCCCGGCCTTTAGCCTGGCCACCGCGGTGCTGGCAAAAGCCGGGGTCGAACTGCTGGCACTGGACGAAATCGTGCAGCGCTATCAACAACTGGAGCAGTTGTACGACCCGGAGCAGATTGGCGCTTTAGCACTCTCGCCCGCCATTGAGTCAGCGGAGTTGCAACTGGCGCTGGAAATTCTGAACGTATTACTGACCGTGGCATATATCGTCAGTCCCCTGCAGTATATGGCGGTCAGCCATGCCCTGCTCAGCCTGACATTGCGTCACGGCAACAGTGCTATTGCCGCGAAAGCCTATTCAACCTATGCCAGTATTTTATCCGGTGCTTATGGTCAATTCAGACCGGCGCTGGAATTTTCAGATTTAGCACTGGTGGTGAATAAACAATACCAGGGGCATTATCTGCCGGAACTGCTGTTTCAGCGTGCCAGCACTATTTTGCACTGGAATGCTCCACTCACCGACAGTCTGCAGTTGCTGGAACAAAATATCTATCAGGCGCAAGCACTTGGCAATCAGGAATATGCCGTCCACTCGGCGTTGTTCTTTAGTTTCTATCAGGTGCAAAGTGGCGTCGAGCTGGATAAAGTCGCCGCCGACCTGCAAAAATACCGCGATTTTATTGCTGCCAAAGGTTTTGCCTACAACCTGGAATTTATCCGGTTATGGCAGCAGTTTGTCCAGACCTTACAAGCGGAGCAAGTCGATCCGCTGGCATTGATTGGCGAAGCTTTTGACGAAACGGTGCAAGTGGCGCAGTGGCAACAACAACAAAATTCGACCTTGTTGTTTTGTTACCACAGTCTGAAACTGCAATTAGCCTTGTTATATCAACAGGATGCACTGGCGCTGCAACATTATCAGGCCGGGTTGCCGCTGGCACCGGTCGCGATGTCGTTGTACCACCAGACCGAGTTTTATTTTGCCGCTGGCCTGTTGTGTTGCCGGCTGAGCCGGCATGGCGACAGCCAGGCCGCACAATGGCTGCCACTAGCGCGCGACTACCTGGCGATGCTACAGCAATGGAGTAAAAGTGCTGGCGCCAATCATCAGCATAAAGTGGCATTACTGGAAGCCGAATTGGCATGCCTGAGCTTGCAGCCAGATGCCTGGCACTATTACGACACTGCAATCCGGTTAAGCCGTAGCAGTGGCATGCGCCAGCATCTGGCTCTGGCTCAGGAAGCCACTGCGGCCTATTGGCTACGCCAGCAAAAAGCTGATTTTGCCCGGCTTTATCAGCAACAGGCGCTGCAGAGCTATCAGCAGTGGCAGGCCCATGCCAAAGTCCGGCAGCTACAGCAACAGCATCCGGCAGTGCAGCAGGCCCAGCCGCAGATGTTAGATATGGTGTCAGTGTTAAAAGCCGCCGAAGCGCTCAGTGGTCAAATCGATTTAGCCGCCTTTTTACAGCGGATGATTGATTTAATGCTGGAAAACGCCGGCGCCCAGACCGGTCAGCTGTTGTTGCTGGATGAGCAGCAACAATTACAGCCAGCCGCCAGTAGTCCGGCCGGCCAGCAACACATTCAGCTGTCAGCGCCCTTGCAGGCGATGGTACGCCGCAGTGGTCAGCCGGTGCTGATCAGTGACGTGCAAGCCGGCAGTCCGCTGTTTCCGGCAGAAAATGGCGTTGTGCTACCGGCTTCAGTGCTGGTGATCCCGGTCATTGTCGGCGGCCAGCTGTATGGCATGTTGTACCTGGCGCATGCCGAACTGACCGGCGCTTTTAGCGAAGAGAGGATTAATTTACTGCAGTTACTCGCCAATCAGACGGCGATTTTGTTTGAAAATACCCGCTTGTACCATCAGGTGTTCACCGCTAACAAAACCCTGGAGCAAAAGGTCTGGGAAAGAACCCAGGAGCTGGCCAGTGCCAAAATTAAAGCTGAAGATGCCACCGCCGCCAAATCAGCCTTTCTGGCGCGGATGAGCCATGAAATCCGCACCCCGATTAACGCTGTGATTGGTTTAAGCCGGCTGGCAGCGAAGGGTGCACAAGATGCTGATTTGCGTGATTATTTAAGCAAAATTCAGGAGTCAGGCGAGACCTTACTTAGTCTGGTGAACGGTATTCTGGACTTTTCTAAGATTGAGGCCGGTAAACTGGAGCTGGAACACACCCGTTTCCAACTTGATAAAGTGCTGCAAAAAGCCATCAATCTGAATTCATTGCGGGCCCATCACAAAGGGCTGGAGCTGGTGTGTGAGCTGGACCCACAGCTGCCCCCTTTCTTGCTGGGCGATCCACTGCGGATCCAGCAAATTCTGGTGAATTTAATCAGTAATGCGGTGAAGTTCAGCGATCAAGGGGCCATCGGCATTAAAATACAGCTGATTAGCCGCGAAGGTGCAGAATTAGAAATTCAGGGTTCCGTCAGCGACAATGGCATCGGCATCAGTGCTGATCAGCAACAGCAATTGTTCCAATCTTTCCATCAAGCGGATGATTCTATTACCCGCAAATATGGTGGCAGCGGCCTGGGGCTGGCGATTTGCAAACAATTATGCGAGCTGATGCAAGGCCGGATCTGGCTGGACAGCACGCCCGGGGTTGGCACCACCTTTTATTTCCGGCTGCAACTGGCGGCCGCCAACGAGCAACAAGCCAGTTACCAGCGCGGCATGCTGCCGCCGTTACGGGCCTTAGTGGTGGACGATATTGCGCTGGCCCGCACTGTGCTGATCAATCTGTTACAGGATCTCGGCATCCAGGCCGCGCAGACTGATAATGGCTATCAGGCCATTGAAATGGTACAACAGGCCCGTCAGCAGAATCAGCCCTATGATTTTGTGCTGATGGACTGGCGGATGCCGGGCATTGATGGCATTGAAACCAGCCGTCGTATTCAACAACTGGACCAGGCCCCCCATATTCTGATGGTATCGGCTTATGACAAAGAAGAAGCCAAAACCAGATTGACTGATGTGCAAATTAACCAATTTATTGAAAAACCAGTCAATCAGTCGCAATTGCTGGATGCGGTTTACCAATTAATGGAACAAGATGCCATTCAGCCCTGGCAAACTATGCCGGAAGAACAACTGCTGCCGGATTTATCTGCCTACCGTATTTTATTGGCCGAGGATCACCCGATCAACCGGCAAGTGGCGATTGGAATGCTCAAAGACAGCAAAGTACAACTGGATATCGCCGAAGATGGTTATGCCGCCATCCAAAGCCTGCAACAACGCCATTATGATTTGGTGCTGATGGATATTCAGATGCCGCGGATGGATGGACTCAGCGCCTGCCAGTATATCCGCCAGCAACTGTTGTTAACCGACTTACCGGTGATCGCGATGACGGCACACGCCATGCCGGCAGATATTGCTAAAAGCAAAGCCGCTGGCATGAATGACCATCTGACCAAACCTATTGAACCGTTGCGGCTGTATCAGACCTTGCTGAAGTATTTGCCGGCAGTCAGTCAGCCCCAACCTGAACCGGTCCGGCATCAAGCAAACGCGGCAGAGGAGTTGCAGTTACAAGCCCAGTTCGCCCAGCTGCAAGCACTGAAAACCATCGATAGTCAGCGCGCATTACAGCAACTGGGCGGTAAGACGGCGCTTTATCTGACCTTATTGCAGGATTTCAGCCGCGAGCACCAGCATGAACCTGCCTTGCTGCATCAACTGAGCCAGCAGCAAGATTGGCAGGCTTTGTACCTGGTGGTCCATTCCCTGAAATCAACCAGCGCTTATATCGGCGCTTATACCCTGTCGGCGTTATGTCAGCAGGCCGAGACCAGCCTGCAGCAACAGCAGCCAGAGCCAGAGCTCTATCAGCAACTGGGTCTGCAGCTCGCATCATTGCTGGGGGAACTGGCGCAATTGCCTCAGTTTATCGCGCAGCAACAACAGTTGAGTAATTTGCAACAAGGCTTACAGCTGCTGTTACCTTTGCTGGCAGATTCGGATTTTAATGCTGAAAGTTTAGTCGCTGAGTTACTTGTGTTGGCAAAAGCATTGCCACAATGGCCACAGTTGTGCCAAATTGCTGACGATATCAGTGACTTAGAATACGAAAGAGCCGAGAAACAATGTCAGTTATTGCTGAGCCAACTGGCTGACTGATAGGGTGCGCGCGGCAAGCTGCCGGATTTGACATCTGGCGGTTCTTTGTAACACTCAATGCAGGTCACAGCGTCACTCAGGTGGCCTGGGCCAGCAGGAGTAAGACCTTTAGGATGGTGATGGTGACTACAACGCAGAAACAACGGGTGTTGATTGTTGATGATCAAAAAGCCAACCTGAAAATCCTCAGCGATATGTTGCGACCTGAGGTCGATATTGTACTGGCGCAGGATGGGGAACAGGGCTTTCGTAAAGCCTGTGAACTCAGGCCCGATTTAATTCTGCTGGATGTGCTGATGCCGGGTATCGACGGGTTTGAAGTGATCCGCCGGCTGAAACATGAGGCGGTGACCAGCGCAATTCCGGTCATTTTCATCACGGCGCTGAATGATGTTAGTCATGAAGAACAAGGCTTGTTGCTGGGCGCTTGTGATTACATTAATAAGCCTTTTCACAGTGTGATTGTCAAAGCCCGGATCCAACTGCATTTGCAACTGTCCAGGCAACGCATGTTACTGGAGCAACTGGCGCATCTGGATCCACTGACCGCTATCGCCAACAGACGTAAATTTGAACAGGTGTTGCTGCAGGAATGGCGGGGAGCTATACGGTCGCAGCGGCCTATATCGCTGGTGATGCTGGATATTGATAACTTTAAATTATATAACGATCAATTTGGTCATGCCGCAGGGGATCGGGCCTTACAACAGGTTGCCAGCACCTTAAGTGAGCAATTAAAACGGCCTTTTGATTTTATCGCGCGTTATGGCGGCGAAGAATTTGTGCTGGTGCTACCTGATACACCAGCGCCGGCCGGCCAGCAACTGGTGCAACAATGTTTGCAGGCGGTGCTGGAGTTACAAATTCCGCATCTGCCAGCCGGCCAGGTGCTTAGCCTCAGTGCCGGCGGCATCAGTTTTAAGCCCGGTCAGCATGATGTGGCCGAACAAGCGCTGGCCGCTGCCGATCAGATGTTGTATCAAGCCAAACATCAGGGCAAAAACCGGGTGCTGTGGACCAGTAGCAATCAGAATGGAGACTGTTAATGTCCGGCAAAGCAACCTTGTTACTGGTCGATGATGAAAAATCCAACCTGAAAGTATTGGCTGAATTTTTACGGCCGGATTATTTGATCCGACTGGCGCAAAGTGGCCAGCAAGCGCTGGATAAATGTCGGCAACAAGTGCCGGATTTGATTCTGATGGATGTGCTGATGCCGGGCCTGGATGGCTTTGAAACCCTGCAACGTTTGCGCTCTGACCTGCAAACCTGTGAGGTGCCGGTGATTTTTATTACCGGCCTGCAATCTGCCGAACATGAACAACAAGGGCTGCGACTCGGAGCTCAGGATTACATTCATAAGCCTTTTCACGCCGAAGTGGTCAAAGCCAGGGTGCAAACCCAGTTAAAACTGGTGCAACAACGACTGGAGCTGCAGCAACTGTCGCAACAACTGATCCAGGCCAATGAAGCGAAAAACCGTTTTTTGGCGACCATCAGCCATGAAATCCGCACGCCACTAACCTCCGTGATTGGTTACGCCGAAGCCATGCTGGCCGGTGAGTTTGCCCCGGCCGAACAACAGCAGGCGATCCGGATTATTTGTCAGAACGGCAAACATTTACAGGCACTGCTGAATGATCTGCTGGATTTATCCAAAATTGCCGCCAACAGATTGGATATTGAATTATTACCAGTGGCATTGCCGGCGCTGTTACAAGAAGTCGTGCAGTTATCAGCCGACAAAGCCAGGCAAAAAGGCTTGGAATTTCAATTAGATTTCCATTTTCCATTGCCATCATTGGTGCTGACCGATCCAACCCGGCTGAAACAAATTTTGCTGAACCTGTGTAATAACGCCGTGAAATTCACCGCCAAAGGCCAGGTGAGTCTGCAACTGACCTGTCAGGAACAACAGTTGGAGTTTCGGATTTGCGATACCGGCATTGGTATCAGTCCGGCACAACAGCCCTTGTTATTTCAGCCCTTTGGTCAGGCAGATGCCTCAGTCCAACGCCAGTTTGGCGGCACCGGCCTGGGGTTAGTGATCGCCCGTCAATTGTGTGAAAAACTGGGCGGGCAGCTGCAACTTGCCTCTAGCTCAGCACAAGGCAGCTGTTTTGTCGCTACTATTGCCTTGCAAACTGCCGATGGCAGTATTTGGTTGCAACAGTTACCGCCACTGTCGATGCATACCGATGAACAAAAGCCGGCACAACTCAGCCGGCAACAAATCCGTGGCCGGGTCCTGCTGGCTGAAGATCAGGCGGACACCCGGCAATTACTGGTCAGAATGCTGCAACACACCGGGCTGGAGGTGGTGGCGGTAGAAAATGGTAAGCAGTTGGTTGAAACCGCAATGCGCGACGATTTCGAACTGATTTTTTCCGATATTCAGATGCCAAAAATGGACGGCATCAGTGCTATTGCCTTGCTCAAAGCTGCCGGGGTGGATACGCCTTGCGTCGCGTTAACCGCCAATACCATGGCGCATGAAGTGCAACGTTATCTGGCTGCAGGTTTTGTCAGCCATTTGGCCAAACCTGTTGACCGCAGCCAGTTTGCCGCGGTGTTGCAACAGTTTTTCCCTAATTTACCTACTAAACCGCAGTTACAATTGCCTGCGGCCGAGCTGGCAGCGATGACCCAGCGTTTTGTCTCGACCCTGCCGCAGTTGCAACAACAATTACAACAGTTGCTGCAACAACAAGATGCGGCAGCGATCCGCTATCAGGCGCATGCCATTAAAGGCACTGCTGCCTTGTTTGGTTTGACTGAGCTGGCCAAGCAGGCTGCGGCCATGGAACAAGCAGCCTTACCGGAAGATCAGCAAACCGACTGGATGCACCTGGAACAGCAGTGGCAGCAGCTTACGGCCACCATGCTGCAACTGGCGCCGTCAGTTGCCCTGACGCCATAATTGCAACACGGCTGCCACCACAGTGGCATGATCAGCCGCCAGGATCTGGTGCTGATGTGCGTATTGAGCTGGCCATTGCTGCCACTGCCCACCCACTTTGGCCACCAGATTGGCCCAATTCAGTCGTTGATCACCCGCCAGATAATTGCGCCAGTGGCCGGCATAACGCCGTACAGCTGGCCCGGATGGCTTACGCCAACTGACCGGATCAATCGTCACCAGCTCTGCCACCGCAATACCGCTGGCGACCACAGCAGCGGCGGTACAAGCACCATAACTGTGACCAATCACTAAGGCGGGCCTGGCTTGCGCTTGCAGCCATGCCACCAGCGCCTGTTGCTCAAACCACTGAAAATAATGCTGATCAGAAGCCCGGTGGCGCTGCAATAAGCGGGTATGCTGATCCATTGCACCACCGACCCAGGCCACAGGGCGAAGTTCAAAGAGCGCCAAGGGCTTGGCAAGGTGCTCCACCCTTGGTAAAGAAGCATCTGCCATCACCATCCTCCGGTTTAATCTGACTCAGCTCTGGCCGCAAAGTACCTGGGGAGCCAACAGCATGCTCATGGCAAAGACCAGCCAAATTCAGCCAGAATCGCCAAATGTTGTTGCCCAGCGTAGACCTGCTGCCAGGCCTGGTGTAATTTCTGCCGTACTGGCGCTGGCACACTACGACGACTGGCCACAATATAAACAGGTGCCTGATGTAAAATAAACGCAATCTGATAATCGGCCGCTAACGCCGGCTCGCGGCGACTCCACTCCAGAAACTGGGTTTTATCTTCGATCATGCCAAGCACCCGCTGCTTTTTCAGCATATTGAGCTTTTGTGTCAAAGAGTTGGCATAGAGTAAAAAAGGCTGGATCTGTTTATCCTGCGCCAATTTTGCAAACTGCTCGCCATAGTAGGCATCCCGCAGCACCCCAATCTGGCCGGGCAAAAAGCGGATATCGGCCAGCTGTTTGACCTGGGCGACCAGATCTTTTCTCAGCACCAGTACCGATTCTTCCAGATAATGAACACCAATAAAATCAGCAAACTGATTACGTTGTTCGGTATAGGACATGGTCAGCATCAAATCAATCTGACCTTGTTTTAATAAAGCCAGCGAGCGTGGCCAGGGACTACCGACCACCCGCAAGTGACAGCCGGCGGTATCGGTGAGCAATAACAATAACCGCCGGTGCAGGTCAAACCAACGTGGCAGCTGGGTTTGTTGCCCGGCGACATTGTCTGCACTCTCGTTCAAATGGGCCACCAGCACACAAGGTTGTTCTGCCGCAGGCAAGACGCCGGTCGCTGCCACCTGCCCGCTACTCAGCAGCAAGGTGCAACACCAACCAAGCCAGCAGCAGCGCCAACTCACAAGCTGCCACCTTCCGGCAGCTCAAGCCTGGCTTTTTCTACCAGCTCGGCTGCCAGTTCCGTTTTAACCGCCACACCTAATTCTTTAAATTCGGAGGCTTGTTTAATTAAATTTCCTTTACCGCTATACAGTTGCGCAAAAGCTTTGTCGTAACTTTCGCGGGCTTTTTCCAGCTGTTTACCCACCCCCTGCATACTGTCGAGAAAAGCGGTCAGCTTGGCATAAAATTTTTCTGCCCGATTCGCCAGCTCGGCACTGTGTTTATTCTGGTCTTCAAAGCGCCACAGTTGCCGCACTATATTCAGACTGGTCAGCAAGGTCGTCGGGGTCGCCACCAGCACATTGCGCTCCAGCGCTTTCTGATACAGCTGTGGATCATGTTTCAGCGCTTCGACATAAGCCGATTCAATAGGCACAAACATAAACACCACCTCCGGCGAATTCAGCCCGGCCAGTTGGTAATAATTACGGTCGGCCAGCTCGTTGATCCGATCCCGCACCGCCTGACAATGCTCAGCCAGCGCCAGCTCACGCTCGGCATCCAACTCAGCATTCATCAATCGGGTGTAAGCGGCCAACGAGGTTTTGGCATCGATCACCAGATGTTTTTGTTGTGGCAGATATACAATCACGTCCGGCCGGCGCCGGCCATCTTCGGTTTGAAAACTGACTTCGCGCTGATAATCCACCCCGGCGCGCAGACCTGAGTTCTCCAGCACATTTTCCAGCATCAGTTCACCCCAATTGCCCTGGGTTTTCTTTTGCCCCTGTAAGGCATTGGTCAGCCGGGCGGCTTGATCGGTAATGGCAAAATTCAGTTTTTGCAGATTCACCAGCTCGGTTTTCAGTTCTGAGCGTTGTTTCAGCTCCTCGGTGTGAATAGCTTCGACTTTGTCCCGAAAACCTTTCATATCGGCCTGCAGCGGCTGCAATAATTGCTGCAAACTCTGTTGGCTCTGGCGGTTAAACTCGGCGCCCTTACGTTGCAGAATATCATTGGCCAACAACTCAAACTCTTGTTTGAGTTGTTGTTTATTTTCCTGCAATAGCACCAGTTGCGCCTGATACTGCTGCTGCCGTTCTTGCAACAACACGGTTAGCCGGTCATATTTTTCTTTCAGGTGCTGATAATGTTGCTGCTGCTGGCGCTGCTCATCCTGCAACTGGTAACACTGCTGCTTTTGTTCTTGCAACTGCGACTGTGCCGCTTCCAGTTGCGCCTGTAAACGGGTGGCCAGCAGCTGTAATTCTGTCTGTTGCATGTGATGCCCGGCGAGCCTGCGCCACAAAGCGACCACCCACAACAATGCCAACCCTGTCAGGCCATAACCTGCCCATAGCCCCCACTGCGTCATCAGCCTCTCCCTGCGGTCTGCTGTGACCCGCGCCAGTATGGATAAAACGGTAGTAACGAATTGATCATAGCTGAGATTTTCCTGAAGCTATCGAGAATAAAGCACTGTATTACTATACAGCGCTTTCACCACATCGCCTACCCGGACAGTCAACTGTCGTCTGCAGCTAACCCCCGCCTACCCTTGTAATTGCTGGCCGAACCCCATATAACTGACCTCATCTTTATTGCTATCAGCACTGACTTCACCACAGGAAACGCTATGATGACCGAACATTTTGACTATATCGCCATTGGCGGTGGCAGCGGCGGTATCGCCAGCGCCAACCGCGCTGCCAGCCACGGCAAAAAATGCGCCATTATCGAAGCCAAAGCACTGGGCGGCACTTGCGTCAATGTCGGTTGCGTGCCTAAAAAAGCCATGTGGTTTGCCGGACAAGTTGCCGAAGCACTGCAACTGGCGCCGGATTATGGTTTTAACGTCACAGCCCAGGCTTTGGACTGGTCAACACTGATCAAAAGTCGGGAAGCTTATATCAGCCGGATCCATGCCTCCTACGATCGGGTGCTGGCAAAAAACAATGTCACTGTGATTCAGGGGTTTGCCCGTTTTGTCGATGCCCGCACTGTCGAAGTCAACGGCAAGCACTATAGCGCCGATCATATTTGTATCGCCACCGGCGGCAAACCACAGTGGCCGCAGATCCCGGGGGCTGAACTTGGCATCGATAGCGATGGCTTTTTTGCCCTGACCGAGCAACCGAAATCAGTGGCTGTGGTCGGTGCTGGTTATATCGCAGTGGAAATTGCCGGTGTACTGAATGCACTGGGTACAGAGACGCATCTGCTGGTGCGGCATGAGAAACCACTGCGCAGTTTTGATCCGGTACTTTCGGATACGCTGGTACAGCAAATGGCCCGCGATGGCCTGACGCTGCATCCGCACTCTGAGGTACTGGCTGTCGAAAAAACGACGACCGGCGCATTAAAATTAAGTTTAAAAAATGGTGCCAGCCTGACGGTAGATTGTCTGATTTGGGCCATTGGCCGCGCGCCAGCAACGGATCAATTAAATCTGACCGCTGCGGGCGTGGTGACAGACGAGCAGGGTTTTATCCGCACCGATAAATACCAGAACAGCAATGTCACAGGTATTTATGCCATTGGCGACAATACCGGCCGGGTGGCGTTAACGCCAGTCGCAGTGGCGGCAGGTCGCCGGCTGGCGGAGCGGCTGTTTAATGGCAAAACTGAGTTACATCTTGATTATGAACTGGTGCCAACCGTGGTCTTTTCCCACCCGGCGATCGGCACTATCGGCCTGACCGAACCTGAAGCCCGGCAACGTTATGGCGACGATCTGAAAGTCTACAACAGTGAATTTACTGCCATGTACAGCGCGCTAACCTCGCACCGCCAACCGACCCGGATGAAACTCATCTGCGCCGGAGCTGACGAAAAAGTGGTCGGCCTGCACGTGATCGGCCTTGGCGCCGACGAAATGCTGCAAGGCTTTGCCGTCGCCATCAAAATGGGCGCCACCAAAGCCGACTTTGACAACTGCGTTGCTATTCACCCGACGTCGGCGGAAGAGTTTGTGACGCTCAGGTAAAGGAGAAAACAGTTAATGTGGCCTTTATTCCCGACGTGCCCGTCGACCTATTTGTTTATGAAGTAAAATGAATTAGTTTCGAACAGACCTGACATTTTGATTTGAAAAATTGAGAGTTACCCGTTTTGATATAAGTGTCGAATATTTTATCAAAACAATTAAAGAGTAACTCTCATGTTTAGAGGGGTCATCATCGCCCCTCTTTCATTCACCACATTCTTATCATGCACCACGTTTAATTTGCTGATAAATTGCGTCAGAAAAGGTGAATTGATTTATTTTCCCACCACCAACTGCTGAAACGCCATTTTCATGTTTGCTGGCATCAAACAAGGCTTTAAAATCAATTATCTCGGCAAAGTTTTGTTGGTTAACATCATATTTACCCCAACCTTGACTATGACCATTAGCATCTCGTAACAAGCTGGTCCCTTGCAGATAAGTGTCTTTAAAACTTTGCGCTAAATTCACTAATTCTGCCTTTTCGTTCAGCTTAGTTTCAAGCAATTGTGTTTGCTCATCGGTTAAATCGCCACTTACGGTTAAGCGGCCGTCTTCAGCAACTGAAAATCCCCAAGCTTTATCTGCCAATTCAGGTGCTATCTGAGTAATTTCTTTTTCAACTTGTTCATACGCACTGAACATTTTTTCAGCCGTTTTAGGCAATACCACAGCTTGTAATAGACCCGTTGCTTTCGCCGTTCTATCCGACATTTCTTGAAAGGTTTCGTTCTTTTGAATGATGCCAAGCACAACAGGTCGGTTGTACACCGGATCTTGTTCCAAATTGGCAGTCTGATGGTAAACGTCACTTGCCAAACTAGTCCGAGTGAATTCAGCTTGTTCCTTTTGAGCAGGAACCTTCACTGAGTTTGCAGCTCTGCTACTGGTCTGTGGCACAGCCGCAACTTGAGGATCCACTTTCATCATTCTGTCCTTAATTGATTTATGCCACCAACGTTAGGCACTCATCTTTTCCGACTGACATTGGGAACTGCAGACCGTGCCCGGTAAACTTATCGGCCGAAAAGCCATAAATTTTACATTTTTTACGTAAATTTAGTTTTACCACAATTTCAGTGTTTCGTTTCAGCACTAAATAACTGCGCCAAATTGTGATACACCTACTTTAATCCATGCCGTCCACCCGGAAATGGGGCCGCTAAATGCCAGAAAAATACAGTACAGCAGAGCGAACTTCGCACTCAACCCCATAATTTCACCTGTTTTAACGGTCAGTCGCAGTTGCAGTCATCTTAGCAACACTAAACATTCAACTGTTCAGCTTGCGGCTAAGTGTAGCCCTAAACAGCAAAAGCCGAATGTGTTGTCTTCGTTGGCGTCGAGGGCATTAAGAAAAAGCGCGCAATGTGCATCGCAAGAAAAATATTGAGCATGTATCCTTGGCTGCGGCCATAAAAAAAGCCCCGGTTTTCACCGGGGCAAAGAGCGGATAGGTTACCCACTGCAAGTACGTTTGGGTCACGCCAGTGTTGCTCGCCATGATGGAGCAAAACAAGGAATTCAATCACGAATTGCTGGTTATCATACCGACTTTTAATATCAATAAAAATCGAATATCCCTGATTGATAATAAGGTTAAACCGAACATTGCAGATAAACTGCTGAAACCGGCTACTGGCAGGTCAAAGGTGCGGCCGCTGGTGATGCAGTTAGTGAAATATTCGTTCCAGGCAGAACGGAGTTAGTCAGGCGAGCACTGAAGCCTATGCTGCGCGCTCAGAGTCTTTAGCGACCACCCGCCACATCCAGCACAATACCTGTGCTGTAAGCGGCTTGCTCCGATAGTAAAAAGGCAACCGCAGCTGCCACTTCGGCAGCGGTGCCACCACGTTGCAGCGGGATTTGGTGTTTTAGCCGTTCCACCCGGCCTGGTTCACCGCCATCGGCATGCATCCCGGTATCAATAAAACCAGGGCGCACCACATTCACCCGAATGCCACGGCCGGCCAGTTCCAGTGCCAAGCCTTTGCTCAGTGTGTCAATACCGGCTTTGGCGGCAGCATAATCAACATATTCTCCGGCCGAACCGGTTCTGGCTGCGACCGAAGAAACATTCACAATAGCAGTACCACTGCTAAACCGGCGGGCCGCCTCGCGGCAACATAAAAAACAACTTTGCAGATTGTCACTCAGCATTTGCTGAAAACGCGCCAGACTGATCTGCGCCAGCTGGCTCTGGGGCTGCAACCGGCCCGCATTGTTCACCAGATGAGTTACGGCACCAAATTGCTGTTCAGCGCAGTCAAACAAGTGACAAACCGCAGCCTCCTGACTGACATCAGCGGCCACCGCGATAGCCCGGCCACCGGCGGCGGTGATCGCCGTCACAATTGCATCAGCAGCGACCTGCTGTTGGCGGTAGTTCACCACCACGGCATAACCCTGAGATGCCAGTAATAAGGCTGTGGCAGCGCCAATACCCCGACTGGAGCCTGTCACTATCACTACTTTATCCTTGCTGCTCACGATGGCACCGCCAGCTCAGTTGCGGGTGGCAACTGCTGCTGCACCCAAGGCTGCCAGGGCTGTGGTTTATGCAGCGCAAAGCCTTGGCCAAAACCAACACCAAGTTCCTGCAGCAATTGCTTCACCTGTTCGTCCGACACAAACTCAGCGATGGTATGTTTACCTAAGCTGATGGCAATTTCGGCG
>Ga0114982_1000150_pt1 | contig 35565 bp, 34 predicted proteins | sample Shrwel_input2_FT_FD_87183 | JGI IMG/M metagenome (GOLD analysis project Ga0114982, IMG submission 87183) | Subsurface microbial communities from deep shales in Ohio, USA - Utica-3 well 1 S input2 FT | ecosystem: Environmental > Aquatic > Deep subsurface > Shale gas/oil reservoir > Produced... | reverse complement strand
TTGCCATAGTACTATCAAGAACATTTTTAATATCAATCGAGTCGATCTCATGAATAGGTTTATTACCGATAAGAGGATAAACATCTTTCTCAAAATAACTGCTGCGCCGTTGTTCCCATTCCTTTGATTGTTGAGTTTTTCGAGAATTCATAAATTCGTTGGCGACTAAACGGAATGTACCATTATTTGCTTTGATTGCTTCAAGGCGTTCTTTTTTTTGATGGCTTATTGGGTCTACTCCTTTAGCGAGTTGTTCTCGATATTCCATTGTTTTCAAGCGAGCGTATGCTAAAGTAATTTCGGGATATTGACCGATTGTGAGCATTTTTGCTTTAGTAAGAAATCGGTAGCGATAACGCCAGAATTTGCTACCAGATGGGCGGATTTCTATACAGAGTCCTGAATGATCAGCCACGCGGTATAATTCTTCACGTGGTTTTAAGCTTTTGATTTTAAGATCGTTTAGCATGTGATGTGAGTAACGGTATTTTAGAAAGGGCTTACTCACAATCTTACTCACAAAAATTGGTAATTGCATGTATCACATTGTTATGAAAAGTTAGAATAAAAATATATTTAAATCAATTGGATAGGGCTTGATGTAATTAATATTTAGAGAAGGTTAGATCGTTAATTGGTATGATGTAATTACATCTTCTTTCTAGATCAAAAAAATCCCTGCAATAGCAGGGATTTTTTTACGCTTGTTGAATAGTAAAAGTCCAATTAACAGGTTATTAATAAACTTATTGATATTTATAAAATTAGAAATTTAATAGAACAGAAATTATTGGAGGAATGTATGTATAAATCATATTGCCTAATTTTGAGCTGTAGCTTATTGAGCTTTCAAACCTATGCTGAAAATATCAAAGATTCATTTGCAGGGGAAACAAAAGTATTTTTAAACATTTATGGATTTGCCGCGGATATTGATGGAGCCATTGGCTATCAAGGTTTGAACTATCCAGTAGATCAACCATTTAAAGATACACTAGAAGCTTTGGATGAGGCGGTTATGGGGCATCTCGAGATTAATAAAGGTAAATGGGGTGTTTTCTCTGATATTCAGTATGTGAAAACTAAAGAAAATAAAGCAGTGCTATCGGTTCCACTTGCGGTATCAACTAAAGTTAATCTCAGTAATTTAGGTGTCTATTACCGAGCTTATGAACAATTTCCTGAAGGAAATGGATTAATTATAGAACCGACATTAGGGGTTAATTATACGGATTTAGAAGGAAATTTAGCTGCATTGGGAAGGCAAATTTCAGTAGAAAAAAATTGGTTAGAATATTTTGGTGGTACGCGTGTGAGATATAATAGTAATTCACCTTGGAATTTAGCAGCGCAATATACTTATGGCACAGAGCAAACTCAAATTGCACAAGCATATATAGGTTATCGCCAAAGAATATTATCAGCTCCAGTAAATTTTAGAGTTGGATACCGTTATGTATCACAAGATTATAAAAATGGCAGTTTTAAATGGGATACTGTACAGCAAGGGCCAATACTTGGAATTGGATTTGGTTTTTAAAAATTTGGTATAAAAAAGAAGAAACAAAAATTTATTGTTTCTTCTTTAAATCGTTATTTAAGTAAAATAATCATCCATGTGGAGAAAATAATTGCAAGTGAAACAAATTGAGCGGCACTGCCCATATCTTTAGCATTTTTAGAAAGCTGATGCTTTTCTAAGGAAATACGATCGACAACGGCTTCAATTGCAGAGTTAAATAGTTCAACAATAATTGCCAATAGACAAACCGCAACCATCAGTGCTTGTTCAAGTGCAGAAACATGTACGAAAAAACTGCTTGGTATTAAAACCAAATTAAGCAATATAATTTGTCTAAAAGCGGCTTCATGGTTGAATGCGGCTTTAAATCCAGCGAGAGAGTAACCCGTTGCATTAAAAATACGCTTGATACCATTTTTGCCTTTATAGGGAGAGTAAGGCGTCATAACAAAACTATAGGAGAGAGTATAGGCTTATTATAAAAATAAAAGTACTACTGAGAATTGGCAATAAGTCGCATGATTACATCAAAGTTGTAATGTTTCTCGCCATTTTAACCGCAACATTCAGATTTGATTTGTCAATTTGTCTGATGCTAAGGATAATAAGCCTAGATCAATTGATGGGATGTGCTGCATGAAGATCATCGCAGATGAAAATTTGGCTTTTACCGATTATTTCTTTGCGGAATTTGCAGAAATACAGCATCGCGCAGGGCGTACCTTGACTCATGCCGATGTTCAAGATGCGGATGCACTTTTGGTTCGATCTGTTACTAAAGTTAATCATGCTTTAATCGATCAGACTGCAATTCAGTTTGTGGGTAGCGCAACGATTGGTACAGACCATCTCGATATTCAAGCTTTAGAACAACAAAATATTGCATGGAGTAATGCAGCAGGCTGTAATGCGCAAGCCGTAGCCGAATATGTTATTACTGCCTTATTACATTTAGATATTGAATTATTAGATAAAAATAATGCGTTTACTTTAGCGATTGTTGGGTTGGGAAATGTAGGTAAACGATTAGCAAGCATGGCACAACTTCTCGGTTGGAATGTGATTGGTTATGATCCTTTTGTACAACTTGATGGTATTGAAAGTGTATCGTTTGATGCGATATTAGCATGTGCAGATGCCATATCGATTCATGTGCCGTTAACGTCAACTAGTGATCATCCAACACTGCATTTATTCAATGAAGCAACTTTTGCTGCAATGAAAGATTCAACGATTGTTATTAATAGTGCACGTGGGCCGGTGATTCAACAATCTGCATTGATGGCAAATATTGAAAAGACAAAGCGCCAAGTTGTATTAGATGTATTTGAGTTTGAACCAGAAATTCCACAAGATTTATTAGACGTGTTGGCTTTGGCAACACCGCATATTGCTGGTTATAGTTTAGAAGGTAAAGCTCGTGGCACACAAATGATCTATGAGGCTTTTTGTCATAAATTCGATTATCAGGCTTCTAAAAAATTTGAAAGCCAATTACCGAGTGTCGAACAGTATTTCCAACAACAAGATTTAAAAGAAGCACTTAAACAACATCTCACAGATATTTATGACATAGCTAAAGATGATCAGCAGTTAAGAGCATGTATTCTGAACGGCAAAGTTGAGCAGAATGCGTTTGATATACTTCGAAAGAATTATCCGTTACGCCGTGAATGGGCGGCACACGGTGGACCAAAAGCATGAGTCTGAATATGAAAACTTATCAACCTTCTTGTTCTCTTGATGCATTAAAAGCTCGCGCCGAGATGTACACAAAAATTCGCCAGTTTTTTGCTGAGAAAAATGTATTAGAGGTTGAAACACCGATTTTATCTCAAGCTGCTGTGACTGATGTTCATTTGGCATCAGTACAAGTACAACGTCATATTCACGGTAAATTAAATACTCAATATTTACAGACTTCACCAGAATTCCCGATGAAACGCTTATTAGCAAGTGGAAGTGGGTCAATTTATCAAATCTGTAAAGTGTTTCGAGATGATGAGCATGGGCGTAAACACAATAGCGAATTTACCATGTTGGAATGGTATCGTCCTGGTTTAGATTTAAAAGGCTTAATGCATGAAACAGCAGAATTACTAGAAGTTTGTTTGGCACATCGCTTTGGTGAAGTTCGTCCTTATATTTTGAGCTATAAACATGCTTTTCAAGATCGATTAGATATTAACCCTTTACAAGCGACTTTAAAGCAACTCAAAGAAACTGCGAATCGAGTTGGTCTTAACCTTGATTTAGGAAATGATCGCTTGGCTTATATGGATTTATTGTTTTCGCATTTTGTAGAGCCGAGTTTAGGTTTTGATGCTCCAGTATTTTTAACTGATTTTCCACCTGAGATGGCATCATTGGCTAAGGTAAAAACAGATGAAGAGGGTGAGCTAGTCGCAGCGCGCTTTGAAGTCTACATTGAAGGATTAGAGCTTGCGAATGCCTATGATGAACTTCTTGATGCCGAAGTATTGGCAGCACGTTTTGATGCTGATAATGCTGAACGTGTTCAACAGGGGTTACCTGTGATTCCAACCGATCAATATTTATTAGCAGCTTTACCGAATATGCCAGAATGTTCAGGTATTGCACTTGGAATTGATCGCTTACTTATGGTTGCAATGAATAAGATGAAAATTGATCAAGTCATTACTTTCCCTGCTGAAATTGCTTAACACAAACATTTTGAAACTTTTATAAAAATTGCATCAACAGTTGGATCAATTCAGTTTGTCGATGCGTTTTTGTTTTTTTGAAAATGGATTGCAGGTGTTTCTTTACGGTATCCGCTTGAATTTCATGCGAGCGTGCAATCTCTTTAGTGGTTTTACCTTCGAGTAGTTGTTCACATATTTTGTGTTCGACAGGGGTGAACATAAAAAGTTGTGCATAGACATCTTTTTGATATTTGGGTTTATGTTTTAAACCAGAGAATGTAGCGAGTAAAACGGGGCGTAAACCAAAAATCTTATGGGTTTTCTCGGGACTGAGTAAATCTAAAGTTAAAAATAAATGGTGATCAAACTTGATGATTTTGCTGCGCTCAGTCGAGCTTAAATCGTAATTTTTTTTATAATTACGCTCAAGTTCGATTAAGTGTTGATCAAACTGGCTTTGATTTTTTTCAGTGAAAATGAAACGACGTTGTTTTATTCCGATGTGATCATTTTGTTCTAATAAGCTTTGCGCCTCAGGATTTATTTCCAGAATATCTCCATTTAAATTAATAAGAGCAATTGGTTGTTTCATTTTCTGAATTAATTGCGAACCAAGTAAAGTCATCGTGGAATATTCAAAATGATGACGATACTGCTGAATTTTTTGCTGCATGACGGGCAAGATTTCATAGACAGCATGTAACTCCGAGCAGCAAAGTGCACCTCGCTCTGGACTGGTCAAAAAAGCTAAGATCACGCAAACTTTTTGGTCATAGATGATTTGAATTGCTGAACAAAAACGTAAATTAAGCGGCTGTAAAACTTGCTGATAAATCTGAGTTTCTAGGATTTCATCTTCTGAAAAATGTTCAGAACAATGCATCCAGCCATCGACTGGAGCAAGTAAGATTTTCTTTAAACGCGGATCATCTTCAACATTTAAACGTATTTGCTTTAATGCCGCTTGTTCAAGTTGATTAGAGTCAAAATCTACGCCGTGATGAACACTGAAAGAAAGTGCTTGAACTTCGAGATCTACGGCTAAGAGTTGAGAGGCTTGTATGTTGAAACGATGATTCAGTTGTTCTAAGAAATTAACCCAATCATCAGCACATTGAACCTTATTCAAGATCCCCATGTCTGTCTTGTATTGGGTTATATTCATTAAAAATCCCTTTAAAATAAATGGAATATATTTCCATGTAGTTTATATGGGTTTTTAAAAAATTAAATTACTAATTAGATGAAAATATCATTTTTATTGTGTTCAAGTGACAAAATACTCATTCTAAGGAGCGTAAGACTGTTCTAAAACCGACGTGGCTTGCTGCTAAGTCAAACTCTTGTGGATAGCGACTGCTATTTCGATAACGAGCGCAAAAGTTGGAAGCGCATAAAAAAGATCCACCTTTTAGCACATATTGAGTAGTAGAATTATTCTGTTGTCGTAATTCAGCATAATTTCCCATATGTTGATCATGTGCGCCGTGATATACCGAAGAAGTCCATTCCCAGACATTGCCGATCATATCGTATAAATTGAATGCGTTAGCAGCATAACAGCCCACAGGTGCAACTCCTTTAAAGTTATCTTCATTGGTATTGGTAAATGGAAATTCGCCTTGCCAATAATTGGCTTGTGGATGCTGATGTGAATCTTTAGGTGCTTGATGTAGTGGTGTATCCGTTTTTGATCCAGCTTTAGCAGCATATTCCCATTCTTGCTCTGTAGGTAAATCCCGACCTAACCAAACCGCATAATGTTCAGCATCATTTTTAGTGACATAACGAACGGGTTCAGAAGGTAGAGGAGCTTGACCTACTGTGCTGTTAGGCGTTTTCCATGTGTAGTTTGCTTTTAGTTGCCACCATTGATTCGGATTACTCACATCAGGAGAAAATACCGCAGCCTGTTTTTGTTTTTCTGCATCAGTGACGTAACCTGTCGCTTTGATGAAGCTAGAAAACTGCGCCACAGTAACTTCTGTTTGGTCGATCCAAAAGCCCTCAATCTGCCGTTTTTGTTTGCCGAAGTTCAACTCATCTGGATAAGCGAGATTAGAACCCAGTTGAAATGAACCTTTAGGAATCCAAACCATGCCCGCGGTTTTATTTTGTTGCCATGCATCGGGTAGACCTGAATACTGTTGGCATTGCTGCAACGTGCCCAATTGTGCCGCTAAAGCATTTTGTTCATTACGGGGCTTAGTATCATCATCTCCGACCTTATTACAGCCCGTCAGAAGAGACAGGCTGCTGAGTGAAACTAAAAAGTAAATCCACTTCATTTAAGTTTGTATTCCTGAACGCCATTTTTTTGCGTGTATTGGTTATATACATCTACAAGTTGTTGCAGTTTTTCAGGATTGTTTTGAGCAAGATTTTGAGTTTCCCCACGATCATTTTTCAGATTATAGAGTTCCCAAGAGCCTGTTCCGAGTTTGGCATTACCTTGTAGTGCGATTTTCCAATCACCTTGACGAGCATATTTACTACCATGTAATTCATCAGCAAAGCTAAAGTTAACTGGACGAATGTTTTGAGCCTTATTCTCAAGTACGGCTTTCCATGAGTAACCGCTTGGTGTATTAATTTGACGACCTTTGTACTGACCTTGTGGTATGGAAATATTGGCATAATCTAAAACGGTTGGGAAAACATCCAGCACAGATGCAAAACCATGATGAGTGGCTTGAGCTTTACTTTGATAAGGGAGTTTTACAATGGCGGGTGCTGTCGTTGCACCTTCGCCCGCTGTATCTTTCCATAAATGAAATGGCGCAGCGCTGACTTCTGCCCAACGTGGTCCAACATAGTGATAAGAGTTCGCTGCACCGACATTACTGATACTGTTATCAAAACCTGATTCTGCTCCATAACTCCCTCGAATAAAGCCTTCTGCACCGTTGTCTGAAACAAAGAAAATTAAAGTGTTGTCATATAAATTATTGCGTTTCAGATATTGAATGATACGACCGATATTGGCATCTAGATTTTCGACCATACCAGCATAAATTTCCATTCTGCGGGCTTCCAGCGCTTTTTGCTCAGTTGAAAGCTCATTCCATTTGCCATATTTTTGCGGCGCATTTTCAGTAGCAATTGGTTCAGCAGCGTTGAAATTGGTTGGAATTAAACCCAGTTGTTTTTGGCGTGTAATACGTGCATCACGAATTACGTCATAACCGACATCGTAAACACCACGATAACGGTCACGATATTCGGCAGGGGCTTGTAAGGGCCAATGCGGTGCGGTGTAAGCAGCATAGGCAAAGAATGGTTTACCTGAATTTTTACCTGAATCTAAATAGCTAATCAGTTTGTCAGTAAAATAGTTAGTCGAAAAGAAATCATCAGGTAAGGATGAAATTGGAATTTTTTTGCCATCCTCAGTATATGTTGCATTGCGTTTGTAAGCGTCAGGCGCTTGTTTAAAATGTAAATCTAATCCTTGTAATAAGGTAAATGAATGATCAAAACCTTTGGCATGAGCATTGGTTTCATCCGTTAAGCCTAAGTGCCATTTTCCACTGATATAAGTTCGATAGCCATTGTCTTTCAGCACTTCAGCAATTGATAGAGAACGTTGATTTAGAAAACCCTCATAACCGGGTTGGCCCTTCAAATGAGTGGGCGTAAGTTCCGCCATAGCCCCAATACCTGCTAGATGGTGATCAGTACCAGAAATCAACTGTGAACGAGTGGGAGAGCAAGTAGGGGCTGTATGATAGTCGGTTAAAATACGACCCTCTTGGGTGAGGGCATCAATATTTGGTGTATTGATTTCACCACCAAAAGCACCTAAGTCTGAATAGCCTAAATCATCCGCCATAATAAATAGAACATTGGGTTGTTTCTTGGTTTCACCAACAATATTTGTATTTTCTGAATCATCATTATTACAAGCTGTGAGCGTAAGACTAAATAATGCAAATGAAAGAGTAGAGAGTAGATATTTACGTGACATTGTAATCGACTTATTTTCTAAAATTTTAGTTAGTTTAGATAGATGATTTTTATGATAAAAATAATTAAAACTTGAATGTTAATCTTAAAAAAAGAAAAGCCCCTAAATCGGGGCTGATGTTTAAAACAATTTAAAAAGGTAGTTTGGTCAATTGATTTAGGAAATGAGGAACAACTCTAGGCTCTAAGATGATGGTTACCACTACGCCATAGGCAGCACCCCAAAGATGCGCACTGTGATTGATATTACTATTGCCTTTTTTCCCTGACCAGATGCTATAAGCCACGTATAAAATAGCAAAGATAATCGCAGGGACAGGAATGAAGAACACAAAAATTAGGTTCCAAGGCTGAAATAGAATATAGGCGAATAACACGCCAGAAACTGCCCCAGAAGCTCCCAAACTCGCCCAACGTGCGTCATGACGATGTTTTAAATAGCTTGGTAAAATAGCAACAATCAGACCGCCAAGATAAAATAAAACAAAGCCCATATCGTAAAAAAACTGACGATAAAAACTTTCAATGATATTGCCGAAGAAAAACAGCGTAATCATATTGAACAATAAGTGTGTTCCATCGGCATGAATGAAACCATGTGTGATAAAACGATCGTATTGCCCACGTTGCATTGCGGGTGGCCAAAAAATTAAACGATTCATTACTGTTTGATTGGAGAAAGCCAATAAAGAAATCGCAACAGTAATAATGATGATTGTCACAGTGTGACCGAAGGGTAGATGTAACATAAATGTTTTAAATTGATCAGTGTCTAAGCAATAATGCCATTAAAAACTGAATAAACAATCATCTTGCATAGAATTCCTACAAAAATGGTTGATTTTTTTTAATTACCCTCCATCTTCGGTTAATATAACGACATCAGCTTGAGGATTAATGTTATGTCGACTGAGAACACCAATACTGCCGTTGCAGAAGAAATTCCAAACCTTTTGATTACTCCCTCTGCGCAAGAGTATTTAAGCGATTTATTGAACAAGCAAAATACTCCAGGGATTGGCGTTCGTGTTTTTGTAGAACACCCAGGCACACCACGCGCGGAATGCTGTATGGCATATAGCGCACCTGATGAGGTCGTACCGACCGACTATAAACAGGATTATCCAGATTTTCCTGCTTATGTTGATGCGCCATCCATCCCATATCTTCGCGATGCAGTGATTGATTACAATAAAGATCGTTTTGGCGGTCAGTTAACATTCCGTGCTCCGAACTCAAAAGTACCTCGTGTAGGTCCAGATGCATCGATTGAAGAGCGAATTACTTATATTTTACAATCTGAAATCAATCCAGGTTTAGAAGGCCATGGCGGTAATTGTAGTCTTGTGGAAGTTCAAGATGATCCTGAACATGGTCTTACTGCGGTATTGAAATTTGGTGGCGGATGTCAGGGTTGTTCTGCAATTGATGTCACCTTAAAACAAGGCGTTGAAACAACTTTGCAGCAGCACGTTCCTGAACTTAAACGTGTTGTGGATCAAACGGATCATTCTCAAGCAGAAGGCGCTTATTTTAAATAATTTGCTTGAAATTTATTGTATTTTAAAAGCTCTCTCGGGAGCTTTTTTTATTTTCAAATCTGCATGATTTAGAGTTGTCCATTGTTTCATAACTAAAAACAAGAATTTATAAATGAATACATAAATAATAATAATTATCATTTGTATTGAGTTTTATTGTTTTTTTGTTAGACTTCTCATGAATTTTCTAAGCAAATCTTGAGATTTGCCATATTTAGGTGGGAATATGTCCAATAAATTAGCTCGTCAATCATTACTCGCAATTTCTGTCCTTAGTAGTATGATGATCCTTGCTCATGCTGATGAAACCACAGTTCGCGAAAACAGTTCGGTAGAAAAATCAGAAGAAACACAAACTGTTAGATTAGAGACTATTGTTTTAACAGCAGAGGAACAGATTAAACAATCATTAGGCGTATCAAAAATAACAGCAGAAGATTTAGAGAAAATACCTGTAAGAAATGACATATCAGAATATGTGCGTCGGATGCCTGGGGTAAATTTAACAGGCAATAGTTCAACAGGACAACGTGGTAATAATCGCCAAATCGATATTCGTGGAATGGGACCTGAAAACACGCTTATTTTGGTTGATGGTAAACCTATTTCTTCACGGAACTCGGTTCGTTATGGTTGGAGAGGTGAACGAGATACGCGAGGTGATTCGAATTGGGTACCCGCAGAAGCAATCGAATCAATTGAAGTATTACGTGGTCCAGCTGCTGCACGTTATGGTTCTGGCGCGGCAGGTGGTGTAGTTAATATTATTACTAAAAAAGTGACCAATGAAACTCATGGTTCTGTAGAGCTTTATACAAATCAACCGGAAGATTCAAAAGAAGGCGATTCTAACCGCGTCAGCTTTAATTTAAGCGGCCCAATCATTAAAGATATTTTATCTTATCGCTTGTACGGTAACTACAATAAAACCGATGCTGATGCTGTTGATATAAATAAATCAATTGGAAGTAATGCGGCAGGTCGAGAAGGGGTAAAAAATAAAGATATTGCTGGGCGATTGGCTTGGCAAGCGACAGATGAGCAAACTGTTTTATTGGATATTTCTTCGGGGCGTCAAGGTAATATTTATTCGGGTGATTCCCAGTTAAATGCGAACGCAGAAACAGACCTAATTCTTTCTGAATTAATAGGTAAAGAAACCAATACCATGTATCGAGATAGCCTTGCTTTAACTCATCAAGGTGATTGGAATTGGGGTAAAAGTAAAATCATTGCTCAATATGACAAAACACGCAATAAAAGACTTCCAGAGGGTTTAGCAGGGAGCGTAGAAGGAAAAATTAATAACTTAGAAGATCGGGTCACGTCAAAGCTAGATACTTTAAGATTGAACGCTGAGCTTAATATCCCTGTTGACTTTTATATTCCTCAAGCACTCACAATAGGTGCGGAATGGGTTGAAGATAAATTCACTGACAATGCTTCAACAGGTCAAGGTAGTGACCAAAGTGGTGCCGGCTATGGCGATCAACTTGCTAAAGGTAATCGCAGTAAGATGGAATCACGTATTGCATCTGCATATATTGAAGATAATTTTAAGGTCACAGATTTAACCGATGTTGTAGTAGGTTTACGCTTTGATGATCATAGCAAGTCGGGCTCAAATTGGAGCCCGAGTCTAAATATTACTCAAAAACTCAATGATAACTTTACTTTGAAAGGGGGCATTGCCAGAGCATATAAAGCACCGAATATGTATCAGAATGCCGAAGGTTATTTACTAAGTACAAACGGAAATGGTTGTCCTGCCAATATTGCTTCGCGTTGCTTACTACAAGGTAATGGTGATTTAAAACCTGAAACATCAGTGAATAAAGAAATCGGTATTCAATTCCAAAAAGATATTGTAAATGCAAGTTTGGCGTGGTTCCGAAATGATTATAAAAATAAAATTGTCGCGGGAACAGATTTGGTGGGTACGGTAGATGCATCAAGTACCAACTCAAGTGGAACTGTGAGCCAAACTAAATGGAATATTTTACGTTGGGATAATACACCAGAAGCATTGATTCAAGGTTTTGAAGGCAGTTTAGGTCTAGATTTTGGTGATATTCATTGGACCAATAATTTTACTTATATGATGGACTCTAAAGATAAGAAAACGGGCAATCCACTTTCTTTAGTTCCAAATTATACAATCAACTCTATTTTTGACTATGACATCAATGATCAGCTTGATGTTAACTTTGTATATACGCAATATGGTCGTCAAAAATCACGTCAGTTTGCTGAAAGTAGAATTGAATCTGGAATTGGATCTGGCGGTGCAAGTTCTGCGTTAAAGCCGAGTACAGTTAAGAGCTACAGTTTGGTTGGCTTGAATATGGGGTATAAGTTTACCGATCAATTGAGTACACGAGTTGGTGTTAGTAACTTATTTGATAAACAAATTTTAAGAGATAGTAATTCGACTAGCCAAACCTATAATGAGCCAGGTCGAGCATACTATGCTTCTTTGAAATATTCTTTCTAATCAATTGTATGAAATAAAACAAGACGCTTTAAGCGTCTTGTTTTATTAAAATCTGTTGTGTTTTCTCTGAATAATAAAATTTCTCTAAGTGAATACGCGCTCTTTGTCTTAAATACCCAGTTGCTATGACTTGCTTTAGAACAGGTACTAATAATTGACTCAATTCATTTTGAATCAGCTCTTCATCAATATTTAAATCACGCAATATTAAATCGAATGATCGTTCTTGATTACGTGCATACCAAGCATATACGCCATCGTGTACTTGCTGTTTTAAGTATGGAGTTTGACGAATATGATTCCAAATCTCATGTCCCATGCCGACGGTTTTAGGTAAGTCCTGAACTTCGACATAGTTTTTCAATACAGATAGGGGCATAACTTTGATTTTATGCCAAAGATTTGCTTGGAAATGATAAAGCTTATCATCATTGAAATGTTGACTTAAAACTCGCTCACTCATTTGACTAATTTTTAGAATGTTTTTACGTAGATAATGTTCAATTGTTTCATTCAAGTTGGAATCAGTGACCGACTCTAAAACAGATTTTCCCATTTTCATAAAGTGCCCAACCCCAGGCACACGTTTAGACATCACTGAGTTATCTAAATAATCTTGGATTGAATGTTGAATCAGTTGGGTAATTAGGGCTGAAAAAGCTGGATTATTTACAATTGTTTTAATTAAACGTTCCCTATGAGCGCTTTTACTCGCGACATATTGGGCAATAGAATCAATCGTAAGTACGGGAATCACGTCTTCTATGATGGTGCTATCATTTAATGGATGGATTAAAGCAAAACGAATATGCTCTGCAATCTGTTCGATTAAAAATGCGCTTGCTGGCGTTGCTAAAATTTGCTTTTCAATTAAATTAAAAATTTGTTCAAATGACCAAATATGTTGCAGTTGTTGTAACCGTAACCAATGATAGAACGCTTTAAATTCAAGTTGAATGGTTTCTGGTTGGGCAAATTCATGATCAAGAAAATCAAGTTGTGCATCAATCAGCTGTTCTATCATTGGATGTTTAGGCATAAAGACTCAAATTATTGCTTAAATTTTAAGGTGTCGTTGCAGGCTTTTGTGTTTGCACTTTATTCAAAAATGGCAAGTATTGTTGAACCACCAATTGATCTGCTTCTAAAATTGGCATATGACCAACATTATCTAAGATCACGGGTGCTTGAGCATTCTTCAGCAGAGATTTTAACTCAGGTGCAACTTCAACATTAATAATTTTATCTTGTTTACCCCATAAAATAAGCGTTGGGGCATCAATTGATCTCGCAAGTAATGCAAATGAGTCTGGTGTATACAATTTATTAAGCGCAATCACTTGATCAACCATTTTTTGGGTCTGTTCGGATTGAGCGATCATCATTTTTTCTTGAGCTTGCGCAATTTCTTTTGGAATAAATGGTGGCGTATGCATGGCTTGCTGCATTAAGAAATTGAAATCGCCTTTCTTACTTACGATCATATTCTTAACTTGATTTGGGTCTTTTAAATAAGGGGTTGTTGCCGATTTATAAACACCCGCAGCATCAATTAAGAATAGGCTTTTGGTTTCAAATGGATACTGACCGGCATAAAGCATCGCAATAGAGCCGCCTAATGAATGTCCCGCAACATGAGCAGGACCCGTTAAGTTCGCAGCTTCAATAAATCGACGTAATTTTTCCGTAACGTTTGGAACCGAATAATCGAAATCTTTCGGGACTTGAGTCTCGCCACTTGCAGGTAAATCAGGAATGACAACATGATAGTTTGCGGTTAATGCACGAGCCACTCGGTTCCAGTTATCACGGCTACCAGCTAAACCATGGATTAAGACAACGATTGGTTTTCCAGCCTGACCGCCTTCACTATAAGACCAAGTAATATCACCCACTTTGATTGTTTTACTTTGCAATCCTGCCCAAGCCCGTTCTTGTTGTAACACATTTTGAAAGCTCATCTCGATTTCAGCCGCTTGAGTGGTGCTGATCGCAAAAGTTGCTAGACTAAATGAAAGTAATGTGGCGGTTAATGTTTTACGAATGGGCAAGCTAAATAGAGTAGTCATTGTTCTGTCCTTGATTTATTTTTAAACCAATTGATTATTGTGGAAGTTTGTATTGGAGTCATTTGCATAATCTACAGATGTATGGAAATTCTTGCCAATGAAATCATCAATTTTCTACGATTTAGCTGATTAAAAGATTATTCACCAATGATGATAGTTTCTATTTTTTGTCAGTGACTTTCGAACATGTGCACATTAAACTATTTGCTCATGTTAATCATAGATGGATGTACGCATGCTCACTGCCCAAGAAGCTCTAGAACGTTTAAAAGCTGGTAATGCTCGTTTTGTGAAAGGGGAAGCAACTCAACAAAAGTTGCTCACTCACCAAGAGCGCGCCGAGATGGCAAGTGAACAAAATCCTTTTGCAATTGTTTTAGGTTGTTCTGATTCACGTGTACCTGCCGAAATGGTATTTGATCAAGGTTTAGGTGATTTATTCGTTATCCGTGTGGCAGGTAATATTGTTGCACCTTCACAAGTCGGTAGCGTTGAGTTCGCTGCTGAGCGTTATGATTGTGCAGTGGTAGTGGTATTAGGTCATAGTCATTGTGGTGCAATTCAGGCAACTATCGATACCTTAAAGCATCCTGATCAAGCTCCTTCTTCGAACTTAATGTCGATTGTAAATCGTGTTCGCCCTTCAGTAGAAATTTTAATGCAAACTGAGTTAAAAGATGATTTGAAAAAACTATCTGCTCATGCAGTGCGTTCAAATGTCTTTGCTTCTGTAAATCAGTTACGTCATGGTTCAGCCGTTTTAGAAAGCCTGATTGAAAAAGGTAAGATGATTGTGGTTGGAGCAGAATATTCGCTGGAATCTGGTGAAGTTATTTTCTTTGATTTTTAATTGTTTTGGCTAGTTTGACAACTAGCCATCAATTTTATGTGTTACTGGTTTTGATACGAATTTTAATGATTCAAAATCAATAATAGCGTTGTTCTATTATGAAAATTTTATCGGTATCTGAGCCGTTATTAGCAGATTGGTTAAGATTAAGAATTTTGCTTTGGCCAGATACTGAAGACGCACATTTGATAGAAATGCGTCAGCTACTTGCAAAAAACAAACTTTACAATTATTGGTATATTCTAATGAACAAGCAATCGCCATGCTTGAAGCTTCTATTCGACATGAATATGTAAATGGAACTGAAACTTCGCCTGTTGCTTATTTAGATGGAATTTATGTTTGTTCCGAATTTCGCCGTCTAGGTGTTGCCACGAATTTGATCCGACAAGCAGAGCATTGGGCAACTCAATTTGCTTGTACTGAGTTTGCTTCAGACACAGCCATTGATAATCTAGTTGGTCAAGCCATGCATAAGGCTTTGGGATTTCAAGAAACCTAACGTGTGATTTACTTTTCTAAAAAAATAAAATGAAATCTGTGTAAGAGCTAGCTCAACTACAAAACAGCTTTGATATAGGGATAAGCTAAATTCAGCATAATTGGCTGTGCTTTGGCATTCGGATGAATCTGATCATTTTGAATCAATCCTTTTTGCCCAGCGACACCTTCTAAGAAAAAGGGTAATAGCTTAATTTTATATTGCTGACTTACAACTTTATAATTATTTTCAAAAGCATTGCTATATGCGCTCCCGTAATTAGGTGGTATTTTCATACCGAACAGTAAAACTGTCGCTTTTTGTTTTTGGCTGAGTTGAACCAATTGAGCTAAGTTTTTTTGGATCATTTGCGGCGGTTGTCCACGTAAACCATCATTGCCGCCGAGTTCAATCACAACCACATCTGGTTTGTAAGTTGTTAATAATTTCGGCAGCCTTGCAAGCCCACCACTGGTTGTTTCACCACTGACACTTGCATTGACCACCTTATGTTTTTTCGGATACTGTTTGTCTAAACGTTGTTGTAATAAGTTAACCCAACCTTGTTTTACATCTATGCCATAACCTGCACTCAGGCTATCACCCAATACTAAAATAGTCTTTGCAGAAACGATTGTCGGTACTAAGCAAATCGTTATGGTTGCGAGTAATTTAGACGTAAACAAGATAACTTTAGATATTTGCATAGCACTTTAAATCTGTCCTAAAGGATACGTGACATCATGCCACAACCGATTATTTCTGCCCGAAAAGTTACACAAAATATTCAAATCAATCAGCAAACTTTAACGATATTAAAAGACATTGATTTAGATATTTACTCAGGTGAACAGATTGCAATTACAGGTCGCTCAGGCTCAGGAAAATCAACGCTATTGGGTATTTTAGCAACCCTTGATCGACCAAGTATTGGTGAGTTGTGGGTGTGTGAAAAAGCGGTGCATACATTAACAGAAGAACAACGTGCCGAAGTCCGCTTACAAAATATTGGCTTTGTATTTCAATCCTTTCAACTTTTACCACAGCTAAGTGCATTAGAAAATGTAATGTTACCGTTACGCTTGCAACCGAATTTTGATTTTAAACAAGCCGAACAAAAAGCACTGGCATGGCTAGAACGTGTTGGTTTGGTTCGCCAAGCGCAGCAAACTCCAAAAGTTCTCTCTGGTGGTGAGCAACAACGTGTTGCAATTGCTCGTGCATTGATTGCTGAGCCTAAAATTATTTTTGCAGATGAACCTACAGGAAATTTAGACGGACAAACAGCAGAAGAAATTGAACAGTTATTATTTGATTTAAATAGAGAGTTAGGCACAACACTTATTTTGGTCACACATGATCAGAGTTTAGCAAACATGTGTCAACGCCATGTAAAACTGGTCGATGGTCAAATCCAAGAAATTGTAAAAGTACAGGAGGCGACATGAGTTCAGTCCTCAAACCTTTACTTCTGCAAAGTTTTCGAACAGGTGGATTGTATTTACTAATAATTGCCTTGTCCTTGGCAATCAGTGCAACCACAGCATTAAAATTTAGTAATACGCAAGTTCAAAATGCTGTCACTCTTCAAGCGGCTGAAATGTTAGGTGCTGATCTCGTTTTATCTGATAACGATCCAATACAGTTAAACTGGCAGCAACAAGCAGAAAAGCTCAAACTCAAGCAAGCGCCAGTGACTTTATTTGGCTCTATGGCACATACACAAGATCAGTTTGTTATGGTCAATGTGAAAGCAGTTGATGAGCATTTTCCTTTACGCGGTAAATTAGAAATAAAGCCAAGGGTTCAATCAATCCAACAAGGGCAGGTGTGGTTAAGCACAAGAGCAATTGATTTATTGAAAGTAAAAGTTGGTGATCAAGTTGCGATTGCTGATGGTCAGTTTAAAGTGACAGGTGTTATTGAGCATGATTCAAATCAAGAATTAGGCTTTTCTGGTTTTTCTCCGACTGTGATTATTCATCAAGCGGATATTGCCAAAACCAATGCTGTTCAAGTGGGAAGCCGTATTGAATATCGATTATTGATGGCAGGTGAACCTGAGCAAGTTGAGACATATAAGAAGATATTTAAGCAAGAAACAAATCATGATCTCAAAACGGAATCAGAAAAAGAGCAACAAATCGAGAATAGCGAGCAAACATCATTAAAGCTTAGAGATGCGAGTCAGTCGAATACTCGATTAATGAAACCGATTGAAAATTTGGATACTTTCTTACAGCTTGCCAATTTATTAACTATTTTACTCTGTGGTATTGCGATTGCCTTAACAAGCCAACGTTATGTACAACAAAATCAAGATCATATTGCTTTGATGCGTTGTTTGGGTGCAAGCAAGCGACAAATTTTATTTGCTTATATCGCGCTTTTAGGCATTGTGAGCGCATTGTCTATTGTGTTGGGAAGTCTGATTGGTATTGCCTTAGGTTATGGTCTATTGCAATTAATGCTGCAACTCATTCCACAGTTAGAAATGAGTTTTGCGGTACTTGATTTACTGATGGCTTTACCAATAGCGATTTTTACAAGTGTAATGGTCTTGATTGGTTTTATTTTGCCTAGTATCTGGGAGTTACTGAATACACCTCCTATACGTGTGATCCGTCAGCAAGAGCGTTCTCGTAAATCCTATTTCACTATGTTTACTGTAGGCGTGCTGAGTCTTGTGGTGTTTAGTTTAGTGCTGAGCGATAATTTAACGCTTAGTTTAATGGTTCTCACCGCGATTCTTGCGCTTTGCGCGCTATTATATCTTGTCATTTGGTTGTTATTAAAAGCGATTAAACAGTTAAAACATCCATTATCTGCTTATGTTCGAATACCGCATCAAACTGCACTTCAGATTACTGCACTTGCGTTAGGATTGAGCTTAATTACAGTGCTCAGTGTTTTAAGAACTGATTTACTTGAGCGCTGGCAACAACAGTTGCCTGAAGGTACACCAAATCAGTTTGTCTATGGATTACCACCATTTGACATGCCACAGTTCAAACAACAACTTGAACAAAATAAATGGCAGTCAACGCCGCTTTATCCCAATATTCGTGGACGTTTAGTGGCTAAAAACGGTGAAGCATTTACGCCAGAATTGATTAAGCAAAGTAACTCATTACGACGTGAACTCAATCTGACTCAGGCAGCGCATTATCCGAAAGATAATCTCATTACTCAGGGGCGTTCAAACTTTACTCAAACTGGTCAAGTTTCAGTAGAAGAAAAATTAGCAACTGAGTTGGGAATAAAAATAGGTGACCAATTAAGTTTCAGTTTGCCTGAGGGAACATTACAAGCCACCGTTATTAACTTGCGTTCTGTCGAATGGGAAAGCTTTAGTCCGAATTTCTTCTTTATCTTCTCGCCTCAAACGATGGATGAAAATGCTGGCAGTTATTTGGGGAGTTTTTATGTACCACCGACTGATCAAACAAAAATGGTGCAATTGATTCAGCAGTATTCCAATACTGTATTTATTGATGTGGGACGTGTATTGGATGAAGTGAAGCGACTTATGAACGTATTGGTGCAAATTGTCACGGTACTCGCAATGTTGGTTGGTTATCTGGGATATTGGTATTGATCGCATGTTTGAATGTCTTGATGGATGAACGCCGTAAAGAGGTCGCATTATTGCGTTCTTTTGGTGTCGCCAAGAATAAGTTAAAGCAGATGTTAAGTTTGGAAATTGGCTTTATCGGCTTATTATCAGGTATTGTCGCCTGTCTTTTTGCTGAGGTGATTAGTGCGATTGCGAGTTATAAGATGCAAATGGCAATACAATTGCATCCTGAAATTTGGTTGATTTTACCTTTGAGTATGATGATTGTTTGTACTTTGATTGGTCGTTATCGCTTGAGTTATCTATGCGATATTCCACCCTTACAGAGTTTAAGAGAAATGAATCAGTCTTAAAACCCAAGTTGATTTTGACGCAGGATTTCACTCCACAACGGGGTGAGTCCTGTACTGAGTTGAGTACAATATAAGTAAAATGCACCGAGTAATACGCTGCCTAAGATAAGTGAAATCATTTGAAATAACGATTTATTTTGCGATTTTTGACTCAAGTACCATGTGCTGGCGAGCAAAGCACCCATGATCATGCCACCAATATGCGCGGCATTATTAATACCTGAAACGGTAAAACCCAAAATAAGGTTGATACCCATAACCATCAACAATGATTTTTTATCGAGCCAAAAACGTAATTGCGGTAATCTTGGGAATAGGGAAATTGCTGTCAACGCCGCACCTAAACCCATCACTGCTCCAGAAGCACCTGCACTAATGTGAGGAAGTAGCTTAGGATCAAAGTGTTGCAATAAGGCATAACCATCACGAATCGTGAGATAACTAGACAGGACACTTCCCATCAAACCTGCGAGAAAATATAAACCAATATAATAAACTCGACCAAATAGTTGTTCTGCTACGCTACCGAAGATATAAAGCGCCCACATATTTAGCATTAAATGAATGAGACCGAAATGGAAAAACATACTGCTAAATAAACGTTCAGGCTGCCCTAAAAAGGTCAGTGGAGTAAAATCTGCTCCCCAAGCAATTGCATCTACAGGTGAAGGGTCGGTAATATTCACACCTGAAAGAATTTGCCAGCCAAATAATCCGACATTGACTGCAATCAGTACCGCAGTGAACCACCAAGTTTGTATCTGTATTTTTTGATTAATTTGTGGTGGAGTCGTTTCAGTCATACATTTGCGCTAGTTATTGATGTAAAAAATAGCTTAGCATGAATTTGTTGCACGATGGAGAGATGCACTTTAATGAAAGCCTTTTTAGCACGCGCAGTAATGTTGGTTCTCGGTGTTATTCTACTGATTCAGTTATGGATTTTTAGTAGTTTAGTATGGTGGAGAACTCATCCTGTTGAAACAACAATGTTTATGCGATTAGATTATTTGACAGATTTTAATCCAATTAAACAACAGTGGCGTGATTATGATGATATCAGCAATAATTTTAAGCATGCGATTTTAGCAGGTGAAGATGCAAAATTTATTCATCATCATGGTTTTGATTGGGCTGGTATTCAACATGCATTAGAGCGTAATACTGAAAAAGGTGAGGTGGTCGCTGGAGGTTCAACCATTTCTCAACAGCTCGCAAAAAACTTATTTTTATATAATCAGCGTTCATTTATTCGTAAAGGACAAGAGGCTGTTGCAACTTGGATGATGGAGCGAATGTGGTCAAAACGCCGAATTTTAGAAGTGTATATGAATTCTGTTGAGTTCGGTAAAAATATCTATGGTGTAGAAGCCGCAGCACAATTCTATTATGGAAAAAGTGCAAAAAGTTTAACGCGTGAACAAGCCGCCTTTTTAGCCGCGCTTTTACCTAACCCTAAATATTATCAAGACAATCGTAATGACCGTAAACTGCAATATCGCAAACGTGTGATTTTAAAATATATGAATGGCACTCAAATTCCTGAATAAGTCATTTAATTTAAAAAAAGCCCAAAATTATTGGGCTTTTTTACCAAATTGACATAATTTTGCAGCATACTAAATCCATAACTTGATAAATGATAATGCAACAAGGTTCGGTATGAATACTGCAGTGACGACAACAGCGCCAATAGAATATAGTTACAATGATCGATATATAAATCGTGAGCTTTCAATTCTCGATTTTCATCTTCGTGTACTTGAGCAGGCAGTCGATCCACTCCATCCACTTTTAGAGCGGATGAACTTTTTACTTATTTTTTCACGCAATTTAGATGAGTTTTTTGAAATTCGTGTTGCGGGTATGATGGAGCAACTGACATTAGGTAATGAAAGCCGCACACCTGATGGTTTGACACCCAAACAGTTTTAGATCAAATTTCAAAAACAGCACATGCTGCATTAGAACGTCAGTATCGTATTTTAAACGAAGAAATTTTACCTAAGCTTCGTGAAGAAGATATTTGTTTTTTACGCCGAGGTGAGTTGAGCCCTGCACAATCTGCATGGATTAAAAAATATTTCCAAGAGCAAGTTGCACCCGTTTTAACACCAATTAGTCTAGATCCAGCTCATCCATTCCCGCGTTTAGTCAATAAAAGCTTAAACTTTATTGTGACGTTGGAAGGGAAAGATGCATTTGGTCGTCAAATTGATTTAGCGGTGGTACCAGCGCCACGGTCTTTACCACGCGTAGTCCGTTTACCTGATGAATTAACTGATGGCAAAGAGCATCATGTGATGTTGTCTGCCATTATTCATGAGCATGTCTCTGATTTATTTCCAGGAATGACGGCGACTGGCTGTTATCAATTCCGTGTCACACGTAATGCCGATTTAGCTTTAAATGAAGATGTAGAAGACTTAGCCAAAGCTTTGAAAGGTGAGTTGAGTTCACGTCGTTTTGGTCGTGCTGTGCGTTTAGAAGTCACACATAATTGTCCAAAACATATTTATGAATATTTGCTTGATGAATTCCATTTAGATGAAGAGCAACTGTATCGTGTCGATGGGCCGGTCAATTTAGCGCGTTTACTTTCAAATTTTAAACGTCCTCATTTACGTTATGATTCGCATACACCTGTACTACCAAAAGTATTTAAAAAAACAGAAAGTATTTTTGCTGCGATGCAGAAGCAAGATATTCTATTGCACCATCCTTTTGAATCATTTGCACCAGTGATTCAATTGCTCCGTGAAGCTGCTCGTGATCCGCAAGTACTTGCGATTAAGCAAACCTTATATCGTAGTGGCGCTGACTCTGAAATTGTACAAGTACTAGCTGAAGCCGCACGTAATGGTAAAGAAGTTACGGCTGTGATTGAGTTGCGTGCACGTTTTGATGAAGAGTCAAATATTGAAGTTGCCAATGTGCTGCAAGAAGCCGGTGCGGTGGTTGTATATGGAATTGTGGGCTATAAAACACATGCCAAAATGATTTTGGTGGTACGTCGTGAAAACAACAAACTGATTCGTTATGTTCATTTAGGTACGGGTAATTACCATGCGACTAATGCACGTATTTATACCGACTATGGTTTGATGACAACAGATAAAGATATTTGTGAAGATGTACATCGTATTTTTCAGGAATTAACAGGAATGGGGAAAATGGCGAAGCCGAAAAAGCTTCTTCATGCTCCATTCACTTTGCATGCACAACTCATTAATTTCATTGATGACGAAATTGCGAATGCTAAAGAGGGTAAGCCTGCTCAAATTATTGTTAAAGTAAATGCATTAACAGAAGTTCAACTGATCAATAAACTGTACGAAGCATCTCAAGCTGGTGTACAAATTGATTTGATTATTCGTTCGATCTGTTGTTTACGACCTGGCTTACCGAATCTTTCAGAAAATATTCGTGTGCGTTCTATCGTCGGGCGTTTTTTAGAACATACGCGTGTTTATTATTTCAGCAATAATGGTAATCCTAGAATCTATTGTTCTAGTGCAGATTGGATGGATCGTAATCTATTTAATCGTGTAGAAGCATGTTTTCCAATTGAAGAGCCGACATTAAAAAAACGTATTTATCAGCTTGGTCTATTGAATTACCTTAAAGACAATCAACAAGCTTGGTTATTACAAGGTGATGGCGTTTGGGAGCGTGCAAAACCAGCAGAGGGTGAAGCTCCGCATAATGCACAGCATACCTTGCTTGAAGCAATTAAATAACAAAAGAAACCGACCTATTTAGGTCGGTTTCTTTAAATGAAGTTTTAAATATTTTTCATTTCTAAAACTAACTGATTAATTAAATCAGCTGCTTCTAATTCTCGAATTTGGGCAACATTACTGCCTGCCCAAAATGCGCCGTAACTGAAGTCATTATGTTGGCTAGCAACAGCCATCAACTGTTTGGCTAAGTCATACGTGTAAGGATATTCAGGTGGAGTAGGACGATCTGGTGAATCAATTTCGGTATGCCAGCTTCCTAATAATCCACGAGCAGGACGACCTGAAAGACTGGCGCTAATTTGAGTAATCTTCTGGCTAAATAATGCTTTACGATAAGCTGTATTTGCACTTGAGCTTTTGCATTGAACAAATGCTGTACCCAATTGTACGGCGGCGGCACCACGTTTCAACATAAGATTTGCCTGCTCACCATTCATAATTCCACCTGCTGCAACCACAGGAATTGTGCAATGTGCAGAAATTAGTAGTACTAAATCACTGGTTTTAAGGGCTGCATCAAATGTTTGATTAAAGATACCTCGATGTCCACCAGCTTCGATACCTTGTGCAATAATGACATCAATACCTGCCGCTTCAATCAATTGAGCCTCAATGAGATTCGTCGCAGAAACCATGGTAATGATTCCAGCATTTTTTAATGCTTGGATTTGATGAGGATGGGGAATCCCAAAATGAAAGCTGACCGCTTTAGGGCTTGTTTCTAGTACAACATTTAGAAAATCGTCATTATCTAAAAAACTGGGATAAATACAGTTGAGTTGAGTAGGTGGCTCAGCGCCAAATTTGTTAAATTGAGGGCGCAAATATTCAATCCATTTTTCTGATTTTTCTACACTTACGCTCTGAGATTGATGACAGAAAAAATTAACTTGAAATGGTTTATCTGTAAGTTCTTTGGTTTTTAAAATTTGAATTTTTGCAGTTTCTGGACTATTCGCGCCTAACCCTAAAGCACCGAAAGCGCCCTGGTTGGAAACTTCTGCTGCTAATTCAGGAGTGGAGACACCTGCCATTGGCGATGCAAAAATTGGATGTTTTATTTCTAATAATTCTTGAATAGACATCATTGTATGCTCATTTCAGTTTTAATCACATTAACGTATAAATAAAAAAATCTGCAAATAATAATCGCTATTTAATCTATGAATAGTCACGTATTTATCTTGCAATTACTTATTAGATTGGTGTGACATGAAACAGTGAGCCCACCCAACTTGAAAAAGCCATCGCTAAAATTCCCCAAAGTGTGATGCGTAGACTACCTTTGAGCATAGATGTTTTTGCAAAATAACTAGACAATGTTCCTAATAAAGCTAGTGAAATTATCCCTGTAATGAGCACTGAGCGAGCAATCCATGTGTTAGGACTCAGTAATATTGCAAGCATTGGGAGCGCTGCACCGCATGAAAATGAAGCTGCTGATGACAATGCCGCTTGAACAGGATTTGCTGCGGTATTTTTATGTATCCCAATTTCATCTCTAGCATGCGCACCAAGTGCGTCGTGTTGAGTTAGTTGTTTTGCGACTTCATGAGCTAACTCTGGTGTTAATCCTCTAGAAATATAAATTTCTGTAAGCTCTTTAAGCTCGGCTTGAGGGTTTTTTTCAAGCTCTCTTGCTTCAAATCTTAAATCTGATTTTTCAATGTCTTCTTGAGATTTAACCGATATATATTCTCCTGCTGCCATTGAAGTTGCGCCAGAAATCAAACCTGCAATACACGTAATAAGTAAAGTTTGAGAGCTTGCACCACTCGCTGCCATACCCATAATTAAGCTAGTTACTGAAATGATGCCGTCATTTGCACCTAATACAGATGCACGTAACCAGCCTGAACGTTGAATAACATGGGGCTCTGGGTGATAAGAAAAAGACATAATATTGAGCTCTTATGGAAGTGTGTTATGTACTTATTGTGATGATTTTCTGAGATTTTACTTCGGCTTAATCAATCATTCATCAACTTAACTCAATTACAAAATAACGTATTTTAACGATTGTGGAGAAAGTATTTAGTTATAATATGTGAAATATTTAACATTTTAACTCTTTGTTTAATCTACTATTCGCTATAAAAATAGCTGAAATTAATGGTTGAGATATAAAATGCAAAAATCGAAAAAAAAGCCAATAAACCAATCATTATTCGTGATCTGTCTCATTTTATTTTCGCAACCAGCTTTGAGTGCTGAAGCTAATTTTGTCAAAGAGGGTGATGCTGAATATAAGCCCGGTAACCCAGTGTATGATCGTTGGGATAAATTTTATAAGATTGAATCAAGTCAACCTGAGAAAGCTGAAAAAACTTTAATAGAATTGAGCCAAATAACGCCTTTAGATGTTAAAGTTTGGAAAAGCTTAACCTATTTACAAATCCGTTTAAATAAACCTGATCAAGCACTGAATAGTGTTAGGCGTGCATCACAGCTTGCACCAAATGATGATCAACTAAAATTGCAGCAAGCTTATTTATTGAATCAACTCAAAAAAGATAAAGAAGCATTGGTGCTTTTTAAAGATTTAACAACCTCTCCTAATTCGGATATTGCTGAAAAGGCGCAACAAGCTGTGCAAAACCTGAGAGGTTCAACCGTTCCATCTACGTTTAAAGATGTTTATTTTGCGCCGTCTTATGAGTCGCGTTATGACGATTTTATCTTTCCCTTAAAAATGCGTTATGGCAAAAACCTTGATAGTGGTCGAGCACAAGTCTATGGATTTCTAAATCTCAATCGTGATACAAAATCCAAAGGTGGCGTTCGTCCTGAGATTATTGACGAAAATTCAGTAACATTAGGGGTTGGTGCTAATTATCAACCGTGGCAATCAGTACCTGTGCGTACTTATTTAGAAGTGGGTGGAAGTTATGACCTGATCGACCGAAATCGTGATAAATTTCGAGAAAGTATTGTTGGTGGTGTGACGGGTTATCAAGAATGGTATGCCAATCCAAATACAGATCAGCGCACAGTTTGGAATGATTATTTTACTGATTTTTATGGAAATGTAGCGACTTATTCTAGAGAAGATTATAACGTGATTGCAGATTTAAGGTTACGATCAGGTTTTAATATTTATCGAGGTGAGACAGGTACAGTACAAGCTTATGGAAAACTACATGCTTTAGCTGATTCCAAAAGTGAAAACTATAACAATCTATATGAATATGGTGCTGGAGTAGCGTGGCAACCCTTTAATTATGTTCCAGTAAAACTTAGAGTAGAGCGTTTGTATGGACACTATTTTAAAGATGCTTTGGCTGATGGAACTGAAGACTATAATAATACGCGAACTGAACTTGTATTTTATAAGGACTTTTAATAATGAAAAAAATGATTTCTATTGTTTTTGGAACACGACCAGAATTAATTAAATTAGCACCAGTTATTTTGTTAGCCCGTCAGGATGATCGTTTTGATGTAGAGGTTATTTTCACTGGACAGCATGAAGAGTTGGTTCGTGATGCGATTGAATTCTTCCAAATAAAAATAGATCATCAATTAAAAATGATGAAAGCAGGTCAGAGCTTAAATAAATTATTAATACAAGGTTTAGAACAGTTAGAAAATATTTTTAATGATGGTCAGCAACGCGATGCAATAATTATTCAAGGTGATACAACCACTGTACTTGCTGCAGGTCTAGTTGCATTTTCTATGAAAATCCCTGTTGCACATGTGGAAGCTGGTTTACGTTCTTTTGATTTAGATCATCCATTTCCAGAAGAGGGTAATCGTCAACTTGTTTCTCGAATTACTCATTGGCATTTTGCACCTACGGCTCAATCAAGACAGAATTTGCTGCAAGAGCATATTTCTGATGATGCTATTACCGTAACAGGCAATACTGTGGTGGACGCAGTTTATTTAGGGCATGATTTGATTCTTCAGCAAGCGACTCAACAGAATTATTTAAAACTGCATGGATTAACATTTCCAGCACATGCCCGAGTTATACTCATCACTGCACATCGCCGAGAGAATTTTGGTGAGGGAATTCGAAATATCTGTCACGCAGTACAATATTTGGTAGCAAAATTTCCTGACGTTCATTTTGTTTGGCCGGTACATTTAAATCCTGCTGTTCATGATGTAGTTCATAGCCAATTTGCTCAGGATGCCCAGGTGCATTTAGTTAAACCACTTGATTATCCGAGCTTATTGGCTGTGATTGATCGAGCTACATTCATTTTAACTGATTCTGGTGGATTACAAGAAGAAAGTCCTTCTTTCAATAAACCTGTTTTAATTCTTCGCGATACAACTGAGCGACCTGAAGTCGTTCAAGTTGGTGCTGGAATTTTAGTCGGTACAGATCGAGAAAAAATTATTGCTGAATCTGAGAAATTATTATCTGATTTGCAGCATTATAATCTTATGGCGAATGCTGAAAATCCATTTGGTGATGGTAAGGCTTCGTTGAGAATTCTAGACAAAATTTTTGAAGATTAATTAAGTAACTTTCGTTGTATGGTGTGAGCTGTAGTGTAATTTGTACCACAATGCAACGCTATAAACCGTCCAACGATTCATATAATGAGGACCATCAAAAATATAAACTTTTTGACCCTCATAAGTTTTTAGTTGTTCGATAATTTCCCACGGATAAGCAGATCGAAATTTTCCATTCTTCATTGGACGAAATGCTTCCAGAACAATAATGATTTGATCTTTTCCAAAATCTTTCTGTAAGTCTTCTAATATAATTCTTGCTTGTTGAGGTGATCGAGTTCCGACGCCTACACCATCTTGAAAAAATACACCTGTATGTTTTGGTAGCCAACTTTTTAACCAAGAATCCAAATATTGTGGTGATGGTTCAGCGCTGTAAATACTTATCCAAACGGGTTTTGATAAGCTCGTGATGGCTTTAGCAAGTTCATGTACACAGATCCATGTAGGATCAGCTTCTACAGGAAAATAATATCCTTTCAAAGGAATGGTTTTTGTATCTTCAATAATTTTATTTGAATGTTTTGCTAACTCAAGTACATTAGCTCGGGCAATAGTTTCATTATATTCACCAGCTAAACCAAGAATAATATTTTGTGCCCATGGTTCTTGATTAAGCTTTTTAATATTTATATTTTTTTCCCATTTTGAAAAATGGGAATCATGGTCAAACCAAGATTTAGATTCAACCACAGACCACTGTGGCAGAAAAGTATCCACACCCAATAAGTCCCAATTTCCTCTAGGTGCAGTTGTGGCTAAGTCTGGTTGCCAAAATATACCTTCAATTTGAGGAGGCTGTATGTCATCTGCTTGAACGTCATGCATACAACCACCTAATAAGATTAAAGAGCAAGTAAAAATTATAATAAATGCTTTTTTAGTTAGCCTTTTTTTTATCATTTGGTCTTTTGCGCCAATACCAAAGCAGAATTGCTAAAATCATAATAGCAGAGATAATTATGATCAGTACAAAGAAAGAAGATTGTTGAACTAAAGGTGCCTTTTGATTTCCAACAATAATCTTTTGTAAAGTAAAGACTTGCCCATTTTCAGTAACTAAAATTTTACTCGCATTATTGGGAATGTTTTGTTGAATTTTCTCCCAAATTTTACTGAAATTTTGTGCACCTTCGACCGAGTCGGTAATAATATCAAAGCGTTGATCTTGAAAATTGATTAAAAATCCGCGATCAGCAGCTGGTGCATAAATAATATTGGGGTGCATTAAAACTTGTTGTTTATAAATACTCGGATTGACTTGAACATTTAAGACTTCAGGTTTCTTTTGATCATATTTAACAACATTTAATGGCACAGGAGCATTCGTCATTAACATTTTCTTAGTAGTTTGACTAATTGCGATAGCCATATCTAAGCTGCCAGCATGACTATCGATGGCAATTGTTGGATGCGTCGCAAAACTCATCGGTAGAGATGCAACCCCATTTTTTAATTTGTGAGGTAATTTTACTGTCGATTTTTGCGTATCAATCCAGAGTGAGCCTTTTGCTGTGGGTAGACATTGAGAGTTTACGATGACAGAGTTTTCTAGCTTCATGCTAAAAGTAGTACTGTCCGAAATGGTTTTAGCAAAGTAGTTAAATTGTCTATTGACTGGATCGGAAGCTAAGTCAGCAGTCTTGAGGCTTCCTGCTAAACCGCCGTCAATCCACGTTGTAATATTAGAGCCTTCTAATAAACCACTTTGGACTCGAAGTGCAATTTGTCCCTGTAAAATATCTGTGGGTTGCCATACTGCAGGAAAATTTAAAAATAGATTTTTCTCCGCTTGATTAAGGCGGAAATCACTAATACCTAAATCGGCAAGTGTTTTGATCTGCTTTAATTCAGCCCATTTAGGTTCCGCCAATTTATTGGGTAGGTATGTTGCTGAAGTATCAAGCTGTTGCAAATAATCTGAATTTAATAATCCGTTTATCGCTGATACTAATTTTTCAGGATGATCATATTCTATAGTTAAGGTTGGAATATCATTTTGAGCACTAATCTGTACTAAAGTTCCATTTGGCATTGGCTTAGCAGATTTAACAATTTCGATGTAAAAATTTGCAGGCTGATCAGCAGGGGCAGTTTTTTCGTACCATTTTATAGGCGTTGCTGCACTCCAAGCGCTAATCAAGCGACCAAGCATAGAGGCTTCAATTAATTGAGAAGAATTAAACTTTAAAACGCCAACAAATTTGGAAGGACGTACAATTTGTGGATTAAATAATGCATCAGGCAAATCTTTAAGTTTATAAACAGGTCTATAACGTAAATACTTAATTTTTGAGTTGGTCAGATAGGTTACTTGATCAACATCTTCGCTACAGAAGGTGGTTCGATCTGCTGCAGGAGAGGTTGGAGGAGAATATTGTTGTAAAATAAAATCTAGTCGATGGAAGCCACTTTGGCTTGGGGGAATATTGAAGCTTAAATCACCAGCGCCATTGAGTGTAGTGTTATAAATTAATTTGTCGTCATATTTTACGAGCAATGTTGTGAAATGCTCCGTAGAATAGTCGGTACTAAATTGAATACTTTGCCATTCTGACCCTTTACCAATATAAAAAAAGTGTGGTTCAATCGTATATTTATTTGACGTGTTTATATTGTCAAAAGTCCAAGTATTCCATGTATCCGCTGAGGAAAATACTGGCAAAGAGAGGGTCGCTGTTACTAAAAGAGCCCGAAGAATCTGTGGTTTCAATAGATTTTTTTTCATTTATTTTCTCTCTTTGCTACGTTCAGTTTTATACCACTGTAAAGAATTACCTTGAATTTTATTTTTCAGCATATCGTAAGCAGCTTTAAAAACGATAAACAAAAATATTTGAGAATACGTTATGTAAGATAAGACTGAAAAGAAATATAGTTGAGGTTTAGCTCTTTCCAACGAAAGGGTAAACCACATTTGTGCGACATATAAACAGAAAGACAAGCCCCATAACAGGGTAAAAGGACCTGCTAAGGTGATACCTGCAATACCTAATAAACCTAATGAGAGTGTAATGTGACTCCAAATTAAGGCTGGAACAAACAGCACATAACACATAATGTTATTAAATATTTCAATACCGATTGGAAAAGGTTTTCTAAGAGCAATCGGTAAATATTTACTGGTTACATAGAAGTTCCCTTGAGTCCAACGAGAACGCTGCTTAATAAAAACACTTAATGATGGTGGGTCTTGTTGCCAACCTACAGCATAAGGAACCCATTTAATCCGTCTTTGACCCAAGAAAATTCTAAAGCTCATTTCAGTATCATCAACCAATGACTTTTCATCAAAGCCACCTAACGTTTCTAAAGCATCACGCCATATAATATAATTTGTACCCATTAACGTTGAAAGCTCAAAGCGCTGCCAACGACCACCTTGGAATATCCATTGAAAAAAAATAAATTCAATTGCGATAAAACGAGTCAGGATACTGTCACGCCAATTACGTGTGCGCACTTTACCATTCACCGCAACTAATTTTTTATCAGCGAGTAATGTTTGTGCTAAAAGACGAACACAATCAGGTTCAGGCGTACTATCTGCATCATAAACCACAATTAACTCGCCATTTGCATGAGGAAGGCCGTTATTTAGTGTGCGAGATTTTCCTTTACCTCCCATACCTTTAGGAACATTCACAATTTTAATGCACGGGTAAATAGCTGCCATTCTTTCAGCTATTTCCAAAGTATCGTCTTTAGAGCCATCATTAATGAGTAGTACTTCATATGTATGCTCAGGATAATCTTGTTGAGCGATGGCATGCAAAGTATCTTCAATCACAACACCTTCGTTATACGCTGGGATCAGTACACTCAAAATTGGCCATTGTTCAGGTATGGGTAAATTTTCTAATTCACGAGCAGCATTTTTTGAATATTTCCAAGCTTGGAAACTTAACCACGCCCAAAAAGCTTGAGGAATCCAAATCCCTAAAAATCCAAATAAGAAAAGAACATCAATTGCGGGCATTTATTCTTCTCCTACGGATAATTGAGATGATTAAAATGAGTAATAAAATTCCTCCAAAGAGTAAAGAAATCCAAGAAATAGAGCTGCCAAAAGTACTGAGTAGACTTGGGTAATGAGCGGAAAAAATATAATCTAATGGAATGACTACGATACTTAGTACGATGAAGACATAACCCAAAAGATTTGTTTCAATTCCTTCTGTGGTACTCCGATAATTCGTATTATGTATCTTCCATGAAATACCTAAATTTGGATATTGAATATTATTAACTGACATATTCAGAGGCGGATTTAAAATAATTTGATAACCGCTGCTTTGTGTTGGGTCGATTGTGGTGTTATAAAAAAATTGTTGTTTATATTGAATTATTCTTGCAGGAACATTTAGATCATTTGAGTTTTTTGATTGAATGAAGTAATTACCAGCAGGTTGAGAAATAATATTTTGATCCCATCCAGTCTCAATCATTGCCCCAAGAGGTCTAAGACCTATCGCTGTAGAAAAGGTGGCTTTCGCTGCAAAATACTTTGGCGTTTTCATTTGATATAAGGCAATTGGTATAGCACCCTCATTGACTGCTTTTTTTATTTTAAAATATTCAATAAAACTAAAATAATCATTTGGTAAAATAACTCCGGGGTTAATACCATGCCTAACAATATTTTTATAGCTTTCTGAGTCTAATTGATCTGAGGTAAATATGGGCCACCATGTTGGATTTTTAGGAAATAAATCATAAATCGTTTGGGTTGGTTGAACCTCATAGGATGATTCTTCCTTTGTATATTCAATTTTGCAATGATAATAATCCTGATAAAAACTTCGGAGTGTTGGATCAGGAAAGTTAGATGTTGCAATTAAGACACCACATATATTGATGATCACTGACATTTAAAAATCTCCTATTTGGGGAGTTAAATATTCAGTTCGATCTACAATTTGAAGTTTGAGTACTGTTAATGATTTGAGTTTTTCAATAAATTCAGGTTCAGCAAACCCTTCTGTTAATTGATCTTGATGAATGACGATACTTTTAATTTGACTCAGTTCTTCATTAATAAAATGATAAATAACATTGTTATGATCATTTGATAATATTGACATAATTTTATTTTGTGTTTCTTTCCAAATATCTTCTCCTAACATTTCACGAATTAAAGTAGTGTTTATAATGCTTATGTTATAAATTTTATAATGATCTTTTTGTGTGAGTTTTAACAGTTTTTTAAGTTCAACTTGGAAATGTTTAAGAGCAGTAACAGGTAGAATATCATGTTGATAATTTCGATCGTAACTTTGAATTGCACGAAAGCTTCTTAGAGCATTTTGAATATTGTGACGAATTGCACTCATAAAAATAGGTGCTATTGGAATCACAAATAATAGTAGAAGTTGTCTTTCAATATACGTTTGATTGGCTAGATCAAGTGAAAAATAAATTGCCATACTTATGAAAGCAATTAATCCTAAAACAAGGGCAAGGCCAACATTTAAAAAAGCACCAACAATTAATAAGATAACTAAAAAAACCCAACTTCCTCGATAGGTTGCTGGTAACCATTCATATGCAACGACTCCCATAAACAACTGAGAAGAAACAATCCATAAGATGAGTGCGGGTGCAGGGTTATTTTGCATAATAATTTTAATTTTTTTAGCTTGTTTTAGAATAAAACTAACATCGATAACTCGCTTTTTCGATATGTTTTATGTTTCTATTTTTTTTAAATAATTGTGAAAAAAGTAACATATTACAGACATCGCTGAATGTAATATGTTACGTGATGGTCACAAAATTTAAAGATTATTGAGAATGCTTAAATGCTTCTATAGCACGAACACGGCTCAATTTTAAATCGACTATTGGCTTAGGGTAATTCAATTTAATCGATGAATTTTTTGCATAAGGCTCATGAATTGTCTTTGCATCCAATCCTTTCAATTCGGGCACCCATTTCCGTATGTAATCACCTTGGGGATCAAATTTAATGGATTGGCTGACTGGATTAAACACTCTGAAATAGGGCGTGGCATCGGTACCTGTTGATGCACACCACTGCCATCCACCATTATTTGCAGCCAAATCACCATCGATTAATTGCTGCATAAACCATTGTTCACCTATTCTCCAATCAATTAATAGGTTTTTACTTAAAAACATCGCACAAATCATTCGGACACGATTGTGCATCCAACCTGTTGCAAGGAGTTGTCGCATTCCAGCATCAACAATCGGGATACCTGTTAAACCTTGCTGCCACCGTTTTAAACTTTCCTGATCATCTCGCCATTCGATATTTTGAGTCGATGCTTTAAATGGTAAATGTTTAGAGACTTGAGGGAAATCAAACAAAATATGTTGATAAAATTCTCGCCATAAGAGCTCATCTAACCAAGTCTGTTGACCTTCAGATTGAATAGTAAAATGACCTAACTGCTTTCTAAATAGTGCCTGAAGACATTGGCGAATCGAAAGAACACCTATATTTAAATAAGGTGAAAGCTGACTTGTACCTGACTGTGCAGGAAAATCTCGAGCCAATTTGTATTCTGCTAAATGCTCTTCCACAAATTGATCTAATAGTGCTAAGGCATGCGCTTCACCAATTTTCCATTCACACTCAGTGTTTTCACTCAGTTGGTCTTGGAAAACCGAACGTAATTGTTCAATATCTGTATTTGTTAGCTCGGTTAGATTTAATTCAATTGGCAACTGTTGTAATGGAGATGGATAGCACTGAGGAAGTCCATGTTCTAGACGTTGATAACATGTTTTCTTAAATGCGCCAAAAACTTGATAGGGCTGATTGGATTGATTACGGATGGATGCGATCGGAAATAAGGTTCGATCTTGCAGTAAAATCAGTTGTTTTTGCTGTAGATTTAAAATGTGATGAATCGCATTATCACGTTTTAACTCATTGAAACCAAATTCGATGTTGGCGTAAATATTTTGAAAAGGGATATGTTTGAGCAAATTTTCAATAAATTGGGGAATGTCTTTCCATAAATCAACTGTTTGAACAATGAGGGGAATATTAATAGCTTTCAGGTCTTGTTTGAGTTGTTTCAAGTGGCGTAAATAAAAATCAATTTTTATTGCTGCATCATCATGTAACTGCCATTGTTTCGGAGAGAGGATCACCAAAGCGATACATGGACCTGCTTGGGTCGCATGCCACAGAGCAGCATGATCTTGAATTCTTAAATCTTGACGAAACCAAATCAATTGATAATGATGAGACATAAACAATAACGACCAGCTAAATAATGAGAAAGAAGTTTAATTTTTATTATTTTATTAAATTATATGTGAAGAAAAAGCAAAGCCGTAGCTTTGCTTTTTTGTGCACTGATTCAAAAAATGAATTAGTGGTGGTGACCACCTGCACCATGAACGTGACCGTGATCTAATTCTTCTTCTGAAGCATCACGAATTTCAACGATTTCTACTTCAAAAGTAAGATCTTGACCAGCAAGTGGGAAGTTTGCATCAACAACAATGTTTTCGCCTTCAACCGCTTTAACAGTTACGATTTGCACGCCATCATCAGTTTGAGCTTGGAATTGCATACCTGGTTGGATGTTATCCACACCTTGGAACATTTGAGCTGGAACTTCTTGAACAAGATCAGGATTATATTCACCATAACCTTCAGCTGCTGGAACATTTACTGTGAATTTTTCACCAACAGTTTTACCTGTAAGTGCATTTTCTAAACCAGGAATGATGTTGCCTGCGCCGTGCAAATATGCAAGTGGTTCACCTTGAGATTGATCAAGTGTTTCACCCTCAGCGTTTGTTAAAGTGTAGTGGAATGAAACCACGTGGTTATTTGCAATAGCAGTC
>Ga0114982_1000148_pt1 | contig 35799 bp, 35 predicted proteins | sample Shrwel_input2_FT_FD_87183 | JGI IMG/M metagenome (GOLD analysis project Ga0114982, IMG submission 87183) | Subsurface microbial communities from deep shales in Ohio, USA - Utica-3 well 1 S input2 FT | ecosystem: Environmental > Aquatic > Deep subsurface > Shale gas/oil reservoir > Produced... | reverse complement strand
GCACATCTGTGTGAAGTTTTTCTTTTTTGTTATTCGCCTAAGTTTTATCTTTGTTTTAAACAATTTAAAATAAAAGTTATGAAAACATTTGCTTTATTTTTAAGTCTTTTTGCAGCGAATTTTGCTTTTGCACAATATGATATTGAAGATCAGGAAGAAATGATGCTTTTTGAAAATAATAAAACGATTTTAAAAGTGAAAATCGAAGAACCTTTTTTGCAGGTTGCTGTAAAGAATTGCAATGATTTCAAGGCGGCTTCTTATCCCGAAGGAATTAGTAATTATAAAGAAACGCTGAGAAAGTATATGTACAATTATCTCAACTCAGATTTCTATGTTCTTAATGGTGATTTTACATTTACACTTAAAATTGATGAGACAGGGAAAGTGGTCAATGTTGAAGGTTCACCCAAAGTAGGAAACAGTCAGGTTTTTTTTGACGACATGAAATATGTGGTTCGAAGAATCAAAAAAAGTTGGGTTCCTGCAAGTTGCAACGGTCAGTCGGTGGCTTCACAAATTAAAATAAAAATGAATTTCTCATCTATAGCAACAGATTTATAATGAAAAAATGTTTGGTACTTATACTCTTATTGTTTTTCGGTTTTAAAGGGTTTTCTCAGGATACAAGAGCAGAATATGAAGGTGGAAATGCGGTTTTTGCAAAGAAATTTATGGAAATGCTGTATGCTTATGTTGATTTTCAGAACTATGTTTTGGAAGGCAAAGTTACTTATCTTATCAATATCGATAAAACAGGAAAAGCCAATCGTATTGATGTACTTCCAAAAATAAAAAATGGTGAAATGTTTGTGGATGATTCTCAATACGCCCTAAAGAAAGTAAAAGGTAAATGGAAACCCGCTACAAAAGATGGCGTCGCAATAGACTCGAAATATATCATGAAGGTTGATTTTAAATCAAATACTTATGACCATGATTAAAAAAATACTACTTCTATTTACGTTAATTTCTTTTTTCCAGATAAATGCGCAGGTTTTGTATAACTATCCTAAAGATCAGGATTTTTATGAAGGAGGGAAAAAGGGTCTTTTCTCAGAAATGCAGAAGATTGTTGTGAAAAATAATATTAAACCTTGCGAAAAAACGGAAGCTTTATTTATGAGATTTATTGTTTATCCGGATAATAAAGTAAGATATGTTGCTGATAATGATACTGTTGCTGTTGAGAATAATAAGTGTTTGAAGAATAAAGTTCTGGAAGTTATAAAGTATGCCGATAATTGGAAGCCTGCTGAATCGGATGGAAAAAAAATACCAGCAATGTTTTCTGCGCTTTTTTCGGATGATCTTTTATTTAACAATAAGGGTAATGAAGGAGATTTTGTAAAACCTGTTTATATGTATAAAGATAAAGAGAGCGACATTATGAAATTCAGAGAAAATTTTGCGAAGTGTTTTGATGCAAACGGCTACCGCACTAATGCTGATTACTCTTTTAAAATAAATTTTGATGTTGATACCAAAGGAGAAGCGGGATTTTTTTATATAGAAAACCAATCTAATTTAGATAAATTCAACGAAATGGTTGTAAAATGTGCCTCCAATACAAAAAAATCATACTGGAAGCCAGGTTACTACAAAGGAGTTCCCGTAAAACAGGTTTTCAGAATGCCAATTAGATTTAATGCTAATTAATTGAATTGGCATCTATTCTCTATTGAAACAATAGTCGTTTTCAGACATTCTGTCACAATATTTTGTATCTTTGCAAATTAAACGAGTTTAAAATTTATTAATTCAAATCTCTTTTGAACCTTAATTTTTTAAACCTAAAACAGACTTATTGTGCAGGAAAAATATATAGACGAAACCAAACAAGGAGAAGCTTTTGCTATTGCAGAAAAAACAGGAAATTCTAAAAAACTTTTTTTAGAAAGCTATGGTTGTCAAATGAATTTCTCTGATTCTGAAATCGTTGCATCTATTCTTAACGATCAGGGTTACAATACCACGTTGAAAGTTGAAGAAGCAGATTTAATTTTACTCAATACGTGTTCCATTCGAGAAAAAGCAGAGCAAACGGTAAGAATGCGACTTGCTCAGTTCAAAAATCTTAAAAAAGAAAGACCCAACATGACGGTTGGTGTTTTGGGCTGCATGGCTGAAAGGCTGAAAACTAAATTTTTAGAAGAAGAACAATTGGTAGACTTGGTTGTAGGTCCCGATGCGTACAGAGATTTACCCAATCTTTTAAAAGAAACCGAAGACGGAAGAGATGCCATTAATGTAATTCTCTCTAAGGAAGAAACTTACGCAGATATAAACCCTGTTCGTTTGGGAGGAAATGGCGTTACCGCTTTTGTAACGATTACCAGAGGTTGTGATAATATGTGTACATTCTGTGTTGTTCCTTTTACGAGAGGTCGAGAGAGAAGTCGAGACCCTCATTCTATTTTGGAAGAATGTAAAAACCTTTGGGAAAGTGGTTACAAAGAAATTACCCTTCTCGGACAAAACGTAGACTCTTATCTTTGGTACGGAGGCGGTCCCAAAAAAGATTTTGCCAAAGCATCTGAAATGCAGAAAGCAACAGCCGTAAATTTTGCGCAGCTTCTTGATGCTGTTGCGAAAGCAGTTCCTCAAATGAGAATCAGATTTTCTACATCAAATCCTCAGGATATGAGTTTAGATGTTTTCAGAACGATGGCAAAGCATGATAATATTTGCAACTATTGCCATTTACCTGTACAAAGCGGAAGCAATAGAATGCTGGAAGCGATGAACAGACAACACACCCGTGAAGAATATTTAGAATTAATAAGAAAAGCAAAAGAAATTGTTCCGGATATTTCTTTTTCTCAGGATATGATTATTGGTTTCTGTGGCGAAACAGAAGAAGATCACCAAGATACTTTAAGTCTTATGCGAGAAGTAGAATTTGATTACGGTTATATGTTTTCTTATTCTGAAAGACCGGGAACTCCTGCTCATAAAAAAATGGAAGATGATATTCCTGCGGATGTAAAACAAAGACGTTTGGCGGAAGTCATTGCTCTACAAGGAGAGCTTTCAAGAAAAAGAATGGCGGGTTATGTAGGCAGAGTTCACAGTGTTTTAATTGAAGGTATTTCTAAGAAAAATAAAAAACAGTGGAAAGGAAGAAATTCTCAAAATGCTGTTTGCGTATTCGACATGTTAGAAGGTCAGAAATTGGGTGACATTGTGGATGTTTTTGTTTTCGACAATACTCAAGGCACACTTTTAGGGGAAACGGTTAAGTAATTTAATTTTAAATAAAAGTTTTCATAACCTGAAAAAATAGTGGATAAACTTCAAAAATATTGTCTGAGTGTTATATTAGTGATCATTTACAGTAATGTTTCAGCTAATACTTCTATAAGTGTAACTGGAACAGATTGTAAACAATTGTGTGAACTGTATAACACACTTTTTTTTGAAAATGTTGATGGAGTAAGTGAAAAAAATATAAGGATAAATGTTGATTATAAGGTTTTTAGGTCAAATTATTTCGAACTCAGCAAGTACGATGAAGCTTTAGAAAACTTCGAGAAACAAAGTAAGCAAAATGATTTTGCTGAAAATATTTATTTTAAAAGTAAAGTTGCAAAAATTCGGAACAAAGATTATTTAGATTTAAAAAAGATGGCTTTAAAAAGCTATGATGAAGGCAAAACCATGAAAGATGGCTACACTCATCATTTCAACAAAGTTTACAGAACCCAAATAGAGGAACTGTAAATTTTTCAAAATCATTATTTTTTAATCTTTAAAATCAAAGAAAATGGCAGACTTACAATCTATAAAAGCACGTTTTGGTATCATCGGAAATTTTCCGGCTCTCAATCGTGCATTAGAAAAATCCATACAAGTAGCACCTACCGATATTTCCGTTTTAGTAATCGGTGAAAGTGGTGTCGGGAAAGAATTTATTCCCAAAATTATTCATTCAGAATCGAAAAGAAAACACCAACCGTACATCGTTGTAAACTGTGGAGCAATTCCGGAAGGAACAATAGATTCCGAACTTTTCGGACATGAAAAAGGAGCGTTTACCGGTGCAACAGCTACCAGAAAAGGATATTTTGAAGTGGCAGATGGCGGAACCATATTTTTGGATGAGGTGGGAGAACTGCCTCTTCAGACGCAGGTTCGTTTATTAAGAGTTTTGGAAAGCGGCGAATTCATGAAGGTGGGTTCTTCACAGGTTCAGAAAACCAATGTGAGAATTGTTGCGGCAACCAATGTGAATATGATGAAAGCGATTCAGGACAATCGTTTTCGTGAAGATCTTTTTTACCGTCTGAACACAGTGCAGATCGATATGCCGGCTTTAAGAGAAAGAAAAGGTGATATTCATTTGTTATTCAGGAAATTTGCTATAGATTTTGCAGAGAAATATAGAATGCCCGAATTACAGTTGGAATCAGGAGCAGTACATTATATAGAAAGTTATGCATTTCCCGGAAACGTAAGACAGCTTAGGAATCTGGTAGAACAGATGACCGTAGTAGAAACTGATAGAAATGTGACGGTGGCAAAATTAGCAGAATATATTCCGATGGATTCTCATTTGCCGATGGTTGTAAACAATCCCAATTCTCAAAAACAAACCGATTTTGGCAATGAAAGAGAAATTATGTACAAAATTCTCTTTGATATGCGAAATGATATTAATGATTTAAAATCCTTAACTTCGGAATTGATAAAAAACAGAGGAACATCAGATTTAAGCAATCAGGAGAAAAATTTAATTAACAGAATTTATACTCCTGAAGCACAGCAGAATGCAAGTCCGAATTCTTTGTTGTTTTTTGAGAATAATAATCAAACAGTGCAGAATCCGACAATAATTTCAAATTCTGAAGATCACTATGAAGATTTTGAAGACATTGAAGTGGAAGAAAACAGACCAGAATCTTTATCTCTTCAGAATAATGAGAAAGATTTAATTATCAAAGCATTAGAAAAACACAACGGAAGAAGAAACCGCGCTGCAGATGAATTGGGTATTTCTCAAAGAACTTTATACAGAAAAATAAAACAATATAACTTAGAAGACTAAATTATAAACTATGAATGTAAATTTTACCGCAAAACCGATCAACTTTAAATTAGGTGAGTACATGAGCAAAGCTTTCGAACTCTTAAAAAAAGATTTCGGAAATATTTTTGTAGCATTTTTATGCTGTATCGTGATGGGAATTATCCCTTTCTGTGGCATGCTTGGCGCCAGCAATTTTTATCAGTATCTAAGAAAACTGAACAGAGGTCAGCAGGCAAGTCCGGGCGAGATATTTAATTTTGATAAAATCTTACCTTTCTTTATTTTACAGTTGATTTTACTTGGAGGAATTATGGTTTTGTATATTCCATTTATTTTAATAATGCCTACAATCGCATATACACAAGGCAACGATCCTTCTACGATATTACCTTTATTAATATTTCCTTACATGGCAATTGCTTATGCAGTTATTTTATATTTTGTGCTGAAAGGATTTTACATTCCTGCTCTTATAACGTTTAAGGATGTTACAGATATTAAGACTGCATGGAACACATCTAAAATTATGACCAAAGACAATCTACTTTCAATATTTTTATTTTCTTTGGTGGTTGGAATACTTTCTCAGATAGGAATCATCGCTTGTGGTATTGGTATTTTAGTTACATTGCCTTTTATGTATGTCTCAAACTATTTTGCTTACGAAGATGCAATGAACCAAATTGAGCGTGATGAGATTTCTGAAATAGGAATCAAAGAAAAATATTAAGATTTAAAAAAGTTATAATGAGTCAGTTGAAAAGTCTTTTTCTTTTAATTGTTTGTGTAGGATTTTTAAATTCGTGCTACACATTTACCGGATCATCATTGAAAGATGAAAAAACGGTACAGATCAACGAATTTCCGAATAACTCTGCGTTGGTAAATCCTACCTTATCACAGCAGTTTTCAACGGATATTCAGAACAGATTTTTACAACGTACCACTCTGAAAGGAACTAAGCAAAATCCTGATATTTTGATTGAGGGTGAAATTACCGATTACTCGATTACGCCTACCACAATCAGTTCTAGCACTCAGAATACTTCTGCGGGTGTTATTCAGGATTCTCAGAATAAATTGACCATAACGGTAAAAGTACACTATGAAAATAAATTGCATCCTGAACTAAGTTTCGACAGAACGTATTCTGATGAAGCGGTTTTCAATAGCAATTTATCTCAAAATCAGATTGAAACTTCTCAGGTGAAAATTGCAACCGACAGAATTATCAACAAAATATTTAACGACATCGTAGCGAATTGGTAAGATGATGAATACTAGAGTTTTAGAATTATTAAAAAATCCGAAAAATATTCAGTCAGAAGATCTTCATCTTTTGAAAGAGGAAATTAATTCTTTCCCCTATATTCAAAATATCAGAGCATTACATTTATATGGAGTGCATCTTTATGACAAAGAAAATTACCAGAAAGCACTTTCTTCTACAGCGGCATACACTACAGATAAGAAGATTTTGTATCAGCTTATTAATGGTAAAATACAGCAGGTGAAACCTCAAATTATTGAGCAGGTTGTAGAAAAAGCTCCTGAAGAGGTTATTGAAAACCAGATTGAAGAAACCGGGCAACCTGTAAAAGAAGAAATTCCACAAAATGAAAATCTTGTAAGTAATTTACCTAAAAGTTTCTCAGATCATGATTACGAAGCTGCTTCAGAAGGATTAATTGCTGACAAACCGGAAATAAAACACATTGTTGTAGATGGCGAAAGAAACAGAATATTATTTGAAGGTGAAGAAAATTTCTTAAACGAAAATAATAACGAGACTATCGATCTTGAATCTACTTTAGAATCGGGCGTTATTGTTACTCATAAATCTACTCCTCAACAAACTGATCTTTCTGAAAACGATAAAGAAAATGCAATTGTTGCTGAAGAATTAGCAGGAACATCTTCTGAGATTGAAAACCAAGAAAATCATGTTTTACCTGAAACCCAGGTTGAAGAAATTACCGATAATTCTGAATTAAATTTAGACGAAAATCTTGCTGCTCAGTCAGAAGAAATTATATCTGGAACTGAGGCTGAATTTAATGAAACAGATAATGTTGTTGAAACTCCAAAATCTGAAATCATCATCACAGAAGAGGCAATAGCTTCTGAAAAAGCAGAGGAAAAAGTAAATGATAAGAATGAAATCAGTTTTCAGGAAATAGAATCTTTCTCCGCCGAACAATCTAAAGAAGAAATAGAAGTACCTCAAGTTACATTAAATTCAGATGTTATTAAAACTGAGAAAATTCAGGAGGTATTGAATCCGGAACTAATTATTGAAGAAGAAAAAATAGAGTCTGAGCAAGTTGCTGAGAAAATAAATAATGATGCTGAACTGAGCTTTCACGGAACAGATTCTTTCCTTCCCGAAGTTAAAATAGAATCTGCCAAAAATGCTGAAAATTCGCCATCTGCAGTTTCTAAATCAAATGTTAATAAGCATGAAGACGAAATGCGACGTTTGATAGAAGAAGTGGAGAAAAGAATGAAAGCTAAAAAAGAAAGCACTCCAGAAAAAGCAGAAATTGAGGAAGAAACGGTCAACAACGATATAAGTTTTGCAGAAACTCAGGCGTTTCATGTAGGTGAAGAGCAGAAATCTGCGGAAGAAGCTGTTGTAAAAGTTGCTGAAGCAATGGTAGAGGAAGATCTTGAAGAGAAAAAATCTGAAGAAAATATTGAAGTTTCAGAAAAAGCTGTAGAGCTTGAAACTCCTGTAAATTCTACATGGAAACCAATGAGTTTTGAAACAAATCGACCAGATTCTTTACTTAATAAACCTGTTGAAGCCACTCAGACTAAAGAAGAACTTTTAAAGAAAGAAGAGTCTTCAAAACCTGAAATTATAGCAGAAGAAACACCAAAAGTAATTGAGACTGAAAATAAAACTGAAATAGTTGAAACTGTTGAGGTTTCCGAAAAAGTTGAAGAAACTAAACCCGCAGAAATTTCAGAAGATCAAGACAATGAAGTTCCTGTGATGAATGTTTCGTTTTTCGGGTCAGATATTGCAAGTTTAGGTTTGTCATTTAAATCTGATCAAAAAGAAAAAGCAGAAGCTAAAGAACAGGAAGAAAAAGCAGCTCAGCAAAAAAATGATGACAGTAATATTCCGGGATTCATTAATACTTGGCAAAGCTGGCTGAAAATTGAGCGTGTAGAGGAAGCCCCGATTGACAAAGCTGAAATTAAAAATAAAGTCATAGAATCGTTTATTGAAAACAACCCGAAAATCAGTCAGTTAAAAGATGAGGTTAATTTTGTAGTAAAAGAAAAAACAGACGATATTTCTCACTTAATGACAGAGACTTTAGCTAATTTGTATATCGAGCAAAAGCTGTATTCTAAAGCTGTAAATGCATTTCTTATTTTATCAAATAAATTCCCTGATAAGAAAGAATACTTTGAAGCTAAAATTCAGGAAATTAAAGACAGGAATAAAAATTAATCATAAAAAAACGGCAGAAGTAATCTCTGCCGTTTTTTTTATGAATTAGAAGATTTCAACTTCTTGATGTTTTTCAATTTTCTCCAGGCTCTTCTGCCAAAAACGATAACCAAAACTAGAATAATTACTGCAAAAATTGCCGCAATAAAAGGTGCTGCCATTGCTAAAACCGACATAATTCCCGCTCCCGCTGTTTCGGTAGTTCCCACTACAGAATTCCCCAATCCTCCTGTTGTAGCCGTAGAAGCTGCCCGAATTCCTGCAAATCCCGAACTTATGGTTGCTGCAGTTCCGCCACCCGCAATTAAAGCTAAAGCCCATTGTGGAAAAGTACCTAAGTCGGCAAACTGACTTGCAAACAATATCGATCCTGCAACTGTTGCCATCGGTACAGAAACAGTATCGAGTAAATGGTCTACAAAAGGAATATAATAGGCAAGAATTTCGGCGATCATTGCAATTCCAGTAGTAATTAAAGCAGGTAAACTGGAAAGCCATTCAAAACTTTCGCTCATCGGAATCCAATGAAAATAAGAAGCTAAACTTACCGCAAACATCGGTAGAAATACTCTGAAACCTGAAGCTGCAGCTAAACCAATGCCGATAAAAGCACTCAGAACGTAGGGTAAATAAGGAATTTGATCTAACATTTTTTATTCGTCAATTGTTTTTTAAAGCTACAAAAAAATATAAAACGTCAGTCGGAATTTGTTTGAGAAATACAAATTAAATTTCTACTCTAAAAATTATAGTTTAATACAACTTGTATGTTTACAGTAATTTTGTCATTCCGCAGAGATCTCAATAGCGCTTATTTTCAGGTGCTTAGATTCCTACGGAATGACAAACAGCCTGTTTTTTGCTAAATGAAATCTGCCTAATCCGTTCAATCTGCGATATAAAACGTTTTACCATAAAAAGAAATCTGTGTCAATCTGTGCAATCTGAGGGGAACTAATTAATTCTTCTTCTGCGATTGACACAATTTAATGAATTGTACTTCAACATCCTGAAATTTTTCAGGTAATTCCGGAGAAACCCAAAACAACATTGCAACAGTTTTTTCGCCAAAACATTCTTTAAATAATTCCTTATTCAGACGATAACATTCTCTCAAAAGTCTTTTAATACGGTTTCTGTGAACAGCTTTCTTAAAATATCTCTTAGAAACGGAAACGCCCAATTTTACATTTTCAGTCGCTAAATCTGGGTGGTTTTTCAGAATAATTATTCTTAGATTTCCACTGTTTTTCCATTTGCCTTTCTCGAAAAGCAAAGTGATTTCATCCTTTTTCTTGAGTTTTTCCGTTTGGGGATATTTAAAGTTCTGCATCAGACTTTTTCACTAATTGATTAATGACTTCTGCAGCAGCATACAAACCAAAAATTGCAGGAATAAAACTGATCGTTCCGTAGAAAGATCTTTTAAAATTGCTTCCGTCAGTCATTTTCAGGCTGTCTTCATCCTGTATTTCACTGGAGAAAACACATCGGATGCCTTTATCTATTTTTTCTTTTTTCAGTCTTTTTCTTACCTGTTTTGCAAGATGACATTCTGATGTTTTATGGATGTCTCTTACCATTACTTTAGAAGGGTCAGATTTTCCTCCGGCTCCCATCGAGCTTACAATTTTTATTTTTCTTCTTTTTGCAGCGATGATGAGACTTACTTTGGGGGTTATGCTGTCAATACAATCTAGGACATAATCAAATTTTCCGGCATCCAGAACTTCACCCATTCTTTCGGGATTTAGAAATTCATTAATTTTCACTAAATTAAGTTCAGGATTAATATCCATCAATCTGTCGGAAACAACATCTACTTTATGTTTTCCAACCGTAGAATGCAATGCGGGTAGTTGCCTGTTGATATTGGTAATGTCAACAGTATCTCCGTCAACAATGGTCATATTTCCTACACCTGCTCTTGCCAGAAACTCTGCAGCAAAAGATCCTACACCGCCTAAACCGACTACGAGAACAGCCGAATTATTTAATTTTTCAAGTCCTTCTTGTTTAATCAGAAGTTCTGTTCTTTCCAGCCAAAACTTATCCATTTTTTATCGTTTCTAAATTTTCTAAAATTTGTTCTTTAAGTTGCTCTATTGAGATTTTCTTGATTTCCGAAACTTTCTGATACAATTCTTCAATGTTAAAATCATCATTATCAGTTTCTAAAAAGAGTTTATCTAAAGGAACTGTTTTCAAAGTCTCCTGCAAAGATAGATGATACAAAACAGCTTTTCCAAAACTCAGATAAAAATTATTCTTCAGAAGATCTTCTGCGACGCTCTGTTTTTTATTGAAACCATGAATGATCATTGCCTGTTTCGATCTCTTTCTGAACGGAATCATTTCATAAAATTTCCTTACACAATGAATGATTAAAGGTTTTTTAAATTCATTTGCCAACTGAATCTGTCTTAAAAAAACGTCTTCCTGAATTTTCTGGTCAACCTCAACGAAAGAATCTAAACCACATTCACCAATGACAAAACAATTTTTAAACATCATGCTTCTTATCCATGTAAACTGCATCTCAATATTATCCACATCAATATCTTTTGGGTGAATTCCTATTGAGTAAGAAAAGTTTGGCGGAATCTGATTAATATCCAGATTGTAAATTCCGTAGCTTATATTTTTCTTATGATGATGAAAATCAAAAAAATCCATACTCAAAAATACGATAAATAAAAGTTCATCAAAAATTATTAAACGTTCGTTTATCAATACATTATTTCATAACTTTACTTAAACAATGCGCACGTGGGGAAAAAATTTACCGATAAACAAATCCATATTTTAGATATAGCTGAAGAACTGATTGCAAAAAAGGGTTATGAGGGAACTTCAGTGAGAGATATATGCTCAAAAGCGAATATTAATGTCGCAATGATTTCCTATTATTTTGGATCAAAAGAAAAAATGATGTCTTATCTCTATCAATACAGAGTATTGAAAACAAGAGAAAACTTTTCTGAATTTGCCGATACCATCAAAGATGGAAAACCCGAAATGCAGATGAAAGAAATGATAAAATATATTGTTTCTCAGCTTTTTAAATATAATCATTTTCATGGCTTTGTAACTCAGGAACTACGGCATACAGAGAATCTGAAAGATGAGCTTTTAGATTTTTATCAGTTATTCGTTAAAAAGCTGGATGAAGTCATAAAAAAAGGAGTTACATCAGGAGTTTTTACTTTTACTCCAAAACCGGAAGATATTTTAACGACCATTATTGGTTCTACGCTTTTTGTGATTCGCAACAAGAATTTCTACGAACTGTATGTTCCTCATAAAGATGAAGAATCTTATGCCAAAGAAGCAGAAAAAAAGGTGAGAATGAATCTTTTAATGAATGTTTTTGCTATTTTGGGATACGCAGCAGACTAATTTTACGTTAAATAATCATAAAAAAAAATCTTTTAGCAAAAAAGTTATATTTTTGCAAATTAATAGATCGGTAAAACCGAAAACTGTTGAATTTTATATGAAGAAATATATTTTAGGTATTTTTGCCATAGCTGTCATTTCGGCGTGCACAAGTCAGCAAGATAAAGCGATGAAAAGCGCGGATAAAGCTTTTATTCTGAAAGCCGCAAATGAAAATTTTGCTAAAAAGAAATGGAAAAATGCTTTGGCTCTTTACGACAGACTTCCGAATCTTGTTGCAGGTACAGATGATGCTCCGAATGTGGTTTTCAATTCTGCGTATGCCAATTATTACGATAAAAATTACAAGCTTGCAGGTCACCAGTTTAAGAATTTTGCGGTAAGTTTCCCTCAGGATAACAGAAAAGAAGAAGCTTCTTATATGTCGGCTTTGTGTTATTATAACGGATCTATGGATTATAACCTAGATCAATCTAGTACAGAATTGGCAATCAATGAGCTTCAGGATTTCTTAACCAATTATCCAAACTCAGACAGATCAAAAAACATCAATACTTTAATTGATGAGCTGTCTTATAAATTAGAATTTAAAGCCTACGAAAATGCGAAGCAGTATTACAAAATGGCTGACTATAAATCTACAAATACAGCTTTCGAAAATGTTTTAGAAGATTTTCCTAGTACAAAGCTTCGCCCGAAGATCTATGATTACATGATGAAATCACTTTATTTATTAGCTCAAAATTCTGTTTATGATCTTAAAGATGAGCGTATAGAAAGTGCATTAGCTTTTACAAGACAGGTTGAGAAAGAACTTCCGAATACAGAATATTCTAAGACAGCTCTTGATTTAAGAGAAAAACTTGAGAAAGAGAAAAAGGATTTTGTTGTCGTAAAAAAACAGACCGAGGAAAGAATTGCGGTACTTACTGCAAGACAAAAAAAGATAAATGATAAATTGGCTGCAGATTCTAAAACCGAACAGCAGATCAAAGATCAGGTTGCTAATGAGAAAAAAGCAATGCAGATTCAGAGAGATAGTGCAGCGTTGCAAACACCTCCTCCTGCGGCGACTTTCAGAATCCAAAGATAATTCGTAAATTTGCCATCTTATAAATAAATAATTTTCTGAAAATGAGTGTAAAAGATACAAAAGCAGAAGTAAATACTATTACTTACGATAAAGATAAGATTGAAGCAAACGTGGGTTCAATCTACGAAGCTATTGTTATCATGGGGAAAAGAGCTGAGCAGATAAATGCAGAAATTCGTACTGAGTTACACAATAAATTAGACGAGTTTGCAGTTCACAATTCTACATTGGAAGAAGTTTTCGAAAACAGAGAACAGATTGAGATCTCTAAACATTACGAGAAGCTTCCAAAACCAACTTCTATCGCTATCCAGGAATGGCTTGACGGTGAAGTGTACTTTAGAAAGACTGAAGAAAGAAACTAATCACTCAGGTGATTTTTTATAAATAAAGGTCATAAAGAAATTATTTTCTTTATGACCTTTGCTGTTGCAAGAGGTTTCTATTCTTAGAAAAAAGAAGTATTTTAGTGCTTTAAAAATAATTTACATGAATATTTCCGGGAAAAAGATTCTCATTGCCGTTTCTGGTGGAATTGCTGCTTACAAAATTCATTTTCTCATCAGAGATTTTATAAAAAAAGGGGCAGAAGTTCAGGTAATCATGTCGCAGGATGCGGAGCATTTTGTTACCAAGCTGAGTCTTTCCACATTATCTAAAAATCCTGTTTATACAGATTTTTATGGGGACAACGGAACATGGAACAGTCATGTAGAATTGGCACTTTGGGCCGATGTTATTATCATGGCGCCTTGTACGGCAAATACTCTGGCAAAAATGGTTCATGGGATTTGCGATAACTTAATGATTGCTACTTATATGTCGGCAAAATGCCCTGTTTTTATTGCTCCTGCGATGGATTTGGATATGTATCAACATCCTTCAACCAGACAAAATCTGGAACTTGCTGAAGATTATGGTCATATTGTAATTCCTGCGGAAAGTGGGGAATTGGCAAGTGGATTGATCGGACAGGGTAGAATGGCAGAACCGGAAACAATTTCAAAAGCAATAGAAGATTTTTTCAGTTCAGATGAAAATAAATCATTTCTGAATAAAACAGTTTTAATTACAGCAGGACCAACTTATGAAGCAATTGATCCGGTAAGATTTATCGGAAATCATTCTTCAGGAAAAATGGGATTTTCTTTGGCTGAAGAAGCTGCAAAGCGAGGCGCAAAAGTAATTTTGATTTCGGGACCAAGTTCTCTGAATTCAAAACATGAAAACATAGAGCTTCACAGAGTGACTTCTGCAAAACAAATGCTTGATAAAGTATTTGAGTTTTATGACACAATAGATATTGGGATTGCGAGTGCAGCTGTTGCTGATTACGCTCCAAAAGTTGTTGCTTCAGAAAAAATTAAAAAAAGCGAAGATACTTTTACGATTGAATTGATTAAAAATCCTGATATTCTTAAAACGATGGGCGAGAAAAAAGCACATCAGTTTTTGGTAGGTTTTGCGCTTGAGACTCAAAATGAAGAAGAAAACGCAAAAGGAAAATTAGAAAAGAAAAATCTCGATATGATTGTTTTGAATTCTCTACGTGACGAAGGTGCAGGTTTCAAACAAGATACGAATAAGATAAAAATATTCACCAAAGGAGAAAAGATAGAATATGATCTTAAATCAAAAGAAAATGTTGCAAAAGACATACTCGATTGTATTGAAGCTCAGATTTTAAAATAAATTTTATAAATTTCCGTTCTCATTTAGATTATAATAAAATCTTTACGATTTGCATTAATTGGCAATGGATGATTAATATAATCTTTAAATATAGATAGTTACATAATGAAAAAATATATATCACTTTTATTTTTACTACTGTTTTTTAATTTCAGTTTCTCTCAGGAGCTTCTGTCTACGGTTCAGGTAAATGCACAGCAAATACAGGGAAGTAACCAACAGGCTTTCAAAGCTTTAGAAAAAAGTCTCAGAGATTTTGTGAATAATACAAGCTGGACAGGGAAAAAGCTTCAGAATTTCGAAAAAATTAAATCAAACTTTGCCATCGTACTCAGTGAAAGAGATGGTAACAAATATAAAGGGAGTATCGTTATTCAGGCAGTTCGCCCGGTTTTCAGTTCTTCTTACGAATCTCCGCTGATCAACCTGCAGGATACAAAATTTGCTTTTGATTATGTTGAAAACGAAAATTTAATTTTCAATGAAAGACAGTTTTCCGGAAAAAATTTAATAGATGTTATCAGCTTTTACGTCTATCTTATTTTAGGTTATGATGCAGACAGTTTCCAGTCTTCCGGCGGAACGCAGTGGTTTACAAAAGCGCAGCAAATTGCTCAGAATTCTCAAAACCGGGGCTACGACGGATGGGGACAGATTAATGATCCCAGAAGCCGTTCTATTTTGATTGGTGAAATTTTAAATCCTAATATGGCGCAGCTTCGTCAGACGATGTATACGTATCACAGAGCGGGTTTAGACGGGATGTTCAATCAGGATCAGACGCAGTCTAAGAAAATTATTTTTGATGCTTTGATGCAGTTGAAAACGTACGAAAATTCTTTTCAGCAAAATTATTTCTTCAATACCTTTATCACTACCAAAAGTGATGAGATCTTTAATATTTTCAACTCCGGAAACAATGGCGGTATTGTATTAAATGATCTGAAACAGCTGATGATTATTTTTGCACCCAAATTCACCGATACCAAATGGAATAAGTGGAAGTAAGATCCTATATTTTTACATTCTGAATTCTAAAATTTTATATTTGCAGTAAGAAATCTGCCAATCATCATGCTTTCGAGAATATATATTAAAAACTTTGCCCTTATTGATGCATTAGATGTGTCTTTAAAAAATGGTTTACAGGTAATTACCGGAGAAACTGGCGCAGGAAAATCAATTATTTTGGGTGCGCTTCGTTTGATTTTGGGCGAAAGAGCAGATTTAAAATCAATTTCAAAAACTGAAGAAAAAAGTGTTGTAGAAACAGAATTTGATCTCAATAATCAGTTTAAAAAATTCTTTATTGAAAATGATCTCGATTACGAACATCAAACGATTATACGAAGAGAAATTCTGCCTTCAGGAAAATCCAGAGCGTTCATCAATGATGTTCCGGTGACTTTGGATGTATTGAAAGAACTTACGTCTCAGTTGATTGATATCCATTCTCAGTTTGAAACATCTAATCTTTTTACACCAGATTATCAGTTTAAAATTATCGACGGATTTTCTGAGAACAAAAAAATTATTGAAGATTATCAGCAGGATTTTTCAGAATTTCAAAGTCTGAAAACGCAACTGAAAAAATTGCGTACTCAGCTTTCAGAAAATACCAAAGAAAGTGATTACAAACAGTTTTTGCTGAACGAATTGGAAGATCTGAAACTGGATGATGTAGATTATGATGATCTTCAAAATCAACTTTCTCTTCAGGAAAATGCTGGAATGATTTCTGAAAACATTGCGCAGATTCTCTCAAGATTTCATCAGGAAGAAATCGGAATTCTTTCTTTCTTTAATGAAGCTAAAAATAAACTTTCAAAAATTGCCGAAGTTTCCCATTCTTTTTCTGAACTGGATGAAAGACTGGAAGGCGCTTTTGTTGAAATGAAAGATATTCTTTCAGAATTGGAAGATGAAGCAGAAAAAATAGAAATCAATCCGGAAAATTTAGCCATACTTTCCGAACTCAATAATAAAATCAACACCTTATTTCTAAAGCATAATGCTTTTGATATTCATGAATTAAAGGCAATAAGAGATCAGTTATCGAGCGAACAAAAAGGAACTGCAGACATAGAATCTTCCATTGCGGAGATAGAGAACAACATTGCCCAAAAAGAAAAATCGCTTCAGACTTTAGCCGAAAAACTATCTAAGAACAGAAAGAAAAACATTCCTGTTTTTATTAAAAAAGCAGAAAATCTACTGAAGAAATTAGGTCTTGAAAAAGCAAAAGTAGATATAGAACTGACGAATGTTCCGGAATTTAATCATTTCGGAAAAGAAAATATTCAGCTTTTATTTCAGGCAAATTCAGGTTTTCCTTTAAAGCCTATTCAGACTGCCATTTCTGGTGGTGAAAGGTCCCGTGTGATGTTGGCGGTAAAGAAAATCATTGCAGAAAGCGATATGCTTCCTACGCTTATTTTAGACGAAATCGACACCGGAGTTTCCGGAAAAGTTGCCGAAGAAATCGGAAATCTGATGCGAGAAATGTCTCAGGATATGCAGTTAATCGTTATTTCTCACTTAGCACAGGTTGCTGCAAAAGGAAATGATAACTATAAAGTGATAAAAGAAGATATCAACGGAAAGACGCAATCTAAAATTGTCACTTTAAGTGAAGAAGAAAAGCTGAATGAGATAGCACAGTTGCTTTCCGGAAGTAAAATTACGGAGGCTGCGATGGCACAAGCGAGAGAGTTGATTGGTTAGATCTTATTTTTCTAAATCTTCAATTCTCTTTTTCAAAGCAACTATTTCTGCATCTTTTTGCTGATTCTCTTTTTTCATCATATCAATAAGTTCCTTTTGATTTTCCAAAAGGAATTCTGGCACGTTGCAATGATAGTTTCCGCTAATGCTTCCGTTATTACTTGTAATGGTATTTTCAAAATAATTTGTGATATTTTGATTTTCATTAAGCTCTTTTATCTCGTCAACATTCGTTTCCAATAATTTTGAAATCCTTTCCCATTCCTCCTCAGAAATTTCTACTTCCCCTTTCTCTTTTCTGCTGTATTGGGTTTGGCTGATGTTCAGATATTCTGCAAGATCTTTCTGGGTAAAATCTTTTTCGTTTCTTCTTTTGATTAATTTTTCCTTTACCATAAAGCATTTTTTACAAATGTAGAAATTATTCGAATATAACCGAATACAGTCGAATAAAAAATGTGAGTGAATTATTTAAAAAATGTTTTATTATTGCATCATTAAATAATTAAAAACAACAAATATGAAAAAAATCAGTTTCCTGATGCTTTTGGCATTGGCATTCGTTGTATTCGGATGCAGACAAGAAAACTCCTTAATTGAGAATGAGCAACAAAGTAAGAATTTAAAAATTTCTGTCTTAGAATATGATCAAGTTCAATCACAAAAGTCATTAATCAACAAAATTTCTGATTTAGAAAGTAAAGTTTTCAAAAAAGGAATGGCTGCAAAAAGCGTACAAGATTCTTTATTCGATGGTGCGATAATTGAAACCAACAAAATTTTGCTAATTGAAGATGGAGATCAAAAAACTTATACATTTCCTGTATCTCGTATTTATCCGAATAACAAAATCGAAAATTTAGTTTTAAGAAAAAACAAAGATAATTCTTATTCAGGAGCTTTATTTCAGTATAACCTTACAGAAATAGAGAAACAAAAATATATAAAAGGTATTCCCATAGATTTAGCCGGAAAAATTAAATCTTACATCATTAATGATATTTCTATTAGCAACAAGGGAGGAACATATTCTTATTACGACGGTTGCTGGGAATATATTTATGAAACTCATCCGTGTGCTGGGAGTGAACACCATGGAGTAGGTGCTGCATGTCCTTTAGCTGGTACGCCATCACAAGCTCAGCCTAATACAATAATTGCTGCTGTAAACCATTGTGGAGAAGAATCTGGAGGGTCTTCTGGTGCACCATCAGGACCAGGACCGGGAGCGCCATCAGGACCGGGACCAGGACCAGGAGCAGGGCCGGGAACACCTGGATCTGGAAGCAATACAGGAGGTGGACCTTCTGGAAGTTATATTCCACCGGCGAATCCTTATAATACTTTTATGTTTATCTCCTATGATGATATGTACATTTTGTGTGCTGAAGGTGATACACAATGTGCAGAAAATTGGACAAATATGTCTTTAACTGTACAACTGTTTAATGCTTTAAATAGAAATGGAACTAAACTTCCCGAATATACAGAGACATTTCTATTTGTAAAAGATTATTTAATATCCAATGCTTTCTCTCCAGACGCGACAGCTTTCATTTCTGAAAGACTAAATACTGTAGGTTATTGGTTAAGATTACAAGATAATTCTACTGATGAAAAACGATTGAATAATCATAAATTTGCACTTTGGGCGTTGAAATATTTTGTAAATGTAAATTCTAATGGATTTGAATATTACAAAAACAATCCTTTAGATTTAGATATTATTAGAATGGAAGGAATTGACAGTTCTGATTATGAATTTGCAAACGAATCAGCAAATATTATTACTGATGTCCTAATAAATAATCAAAACGGAACATTGAATAATTTGGATATTTCTTGGCCTAATTTGGAAACGCTCAAACAAAAAGTGAAACAAGCAATTTCATATGGTGTTTACACTACTGCAAAATACACAAGAAATTATTTATATTTACCAATGTATAAAATGGGACAAAAATATCCCTCAACCATTTATTGGAGTAATAAAGCAATTGATAAAATTAGATTGGAAGCGGTAACGCCTATGGTAGATTTTAATACAGATACAATGAAATGGGGTGATTTATTTAATATTTGGCTTTTTGAACTTACACCAGGGCATTTTACAAATAATAATATTAATTTTACAGGAGTTTCGAATGTTGTAAATGGGAACGATATTTATAATCCTTCTACAAATGCAGTTAAGAATTTTTCGAAAGGAAATGGAAATAATATTCTAAATATTTCTGCTGAATTGGCAAATGGCTTGCCACAAGGAGGTATTAAGTCAGGTTATTTTACATATGATGTTAATGCTTTTTATTCTACACTTTCAAACGCAAATCTCGGAATACAGATGTTGGGTTCTTTTCCAATTAAAGGCTATATTTTATCAAAATCTTCTCATTCTGCCGTAGTGCAATTTACGATAACAAATAACTTAGGTTGGGAATCAGGGACAAGATTTATAAAAGGAAATAACGGTAATATAGGAGTAATCGATGATAAACCTGTTGGCTCAGGGCTTCATCTTGGAGGAACAATATCAAATATTTTTACATGGACAGAAACAGTAAATTTCTAAAAATTTTATTCACAGGTATTATATTTAGTGTACTATTGAGTAGCTGTTTTGGTGATAAAAATGATGAAGAAAACATAATAGACTTGCCAGACTACAATCTAAAATTAGAGGAAATAGTAGGGAAATATTATTTTGTTCCCCTTAAAGACGAATTCTATAATAGAGATGATTATAAATATCTTAATTTAAAAAAAGGGGATACTTTATTTTTAGAGATTAAAAAAGATTCAACTTATTCATTTAATAAATTTTATTTTAATCAGGCACAGCATGTTGATAATCTAAATGGAAAATTAATCTCGGATAAAAAAGGTGTAACTCTTTCTCCAAATTTATATATTAAGAATGCAACTATATATCTTTTAGGATTTAAGAAATCACAAAAGACAGGGATGTATTATTATTATTATGGAATTAATAGTCCAACCGATCCTACGGAATTTGAATATTATATTATATATAAAAAAATGAAGTAAGTTTTGGATGTTTTTTTTAAAGAAAGCGAAAAATAAAATATCTCTTGTAGCCTATCACTCTGTATATATAGGAAATTAATGTTATCTGTAATAATTTTAATAATCATATTAATTGTTTTACTCCTAGTCGGTGTATTTTTTTATATTCGTTTTAGGAGTGTCAGTTAATAGTTTTATCAAAGGTGATAAAACTATTGGTTACTTTTTTCTTAGTGTTTTTTTATTTTTTGGAGCATTTGCGGGACTTCTTTTGTTGAATAAAAATACTCCTACGCAGTCTTTTACAAATGATGAAGTAAAAGAAATATTAAGAAAAGAAAAAATTATTTTAAATGATAGTATTTTAGTTAGAAGTCATAAATATGAAAACGACTTGTACTTCTATCGACTTCAGTTTAAGGTCGAAATATCAGATAATGATTACAAAAGACTATCAAATAAAGGATTGCATGAGGAATATATTCTACAAGATTATACAAAAGAGGGAATTCAAATACACGACACTTTAAAAATAAATATAACTAAAGATAATATTTTGCATTTTTATAAATGTCAATATGACACCAATAACTGAAAGTTTTATTCGCATATCCATTTGTTAAATATTTATCTAAAAATCATCGAAAGGATTATACCAAAAGCTCTAGACGATTTGTATAAAAGGTCGAGAGCTTTTCAAAAAAGCAGGCGTGCAATTTCTAAAAGCACGCCTGCTTTTTATTTTTGCTTACTGAGCTTTTCAGACTTTATAATGGCAAGAATTCTTTAAGCTGTAAATCCTAAATATAAACTTTGTCATTTCGTAGAAATCCAGACGAGACAGGAATTGCTTAAATTCCTCCGGAATGACAAAAATTACGCATATTTTATTCATCATAAATTTAGATGATCAATTTTTCGCTTTACTTTTAAAAGATAAATTTATATTCAAATCCAATTATAACTTAATAAAACTGTAACAAAAACCACATTACATTTACTAATGTAAAAAAGTAAACGATGTTTTTAAAGTTCTTAAGGTTAGAAATCAAAAGTTTTTTTCGGGGCAGTTCTGTCGGAATTAATCTGGCAATGAAAATCTTCCGGTTTATCGGAATTCTTTCTTTTATTGGGTATTGTATAGGAGCAGCTTTTCTTGCTTTCTTCTATGTGAAGGGAGAAATGGAGCAGGATCCGGTGAAAATAGTATCCAGATTCATGATTATTTTGTGGGTTGCAGATTTGATTCTGAAATATCTAATGCAACAAATGTCTACACAGAATATCAAGCCTTTTCTTACACTGAACATTTCTAAGAAAACATTGGTCAATTACATGCTGATCAAAACTTTTCTTTCGCCGTTTAGCTGGATGAATTCTTTTTTCCTGATCACATTTGCGGTTATTTGCATGTTTAACGGTTTTGGCATTCTGGGAAGTTTAAGCTGGCTGATTGCACTTTCATTGCTATTTTATCTTAATAATTTCATCAATATTCTTTTTAATAATAAAGAAAATATTGCCATTGCAGTAGGAATTGTATTTGCAGCAATCGGAGGTTTGGCGTATTACAATATTGTTCCGGTTTTAGATTATTCCGAGAGATTTTTTCACTCATTTTATGACAAGCCGTATTTTACTCTTTTTGCTATTGCTTTGTTTGCAGCATTGTGGAAGATCTGTTATAATCATGTAAAACAAGAATTTTATCTTGATCAAGGTCTGGAAGATAAAAAGACAATAGGTAAAACTGAGAACATTGCTTTTCTTAATAAATATGGAGCCATTGGAAGTTTCATCAACAATGACATCAAAATGATGAGACGGAATAAAGTCACCAAAGGAATTATCATCGGAAGTTTCATGTTTATATTTTACGGATTGCTGATGTTTTCTTCCGATGTTTACAAAACTCCTTATATGATGATGTTCATGGGATTGTTTGTAACGGGTGGTTTTCAGTTTTTATTTGGACAGAGAGTTCCATCTTTCGACAGCTCGTATTATCCTTTGATGATGACTTTGAATGTTCCGTACAAAGAATATCTGAAAGCAAAATGGTGGCTCATGAATATTGTGACGGCAGTTTCTATCGTAGTAGCTTTATTTTATGCAATCATCAGTTGGGAAACGTATTTTACTTTTTTTGCTGCAGGTTTGTATAATATCGGAGTCAATTCTCAGTTCACTTTATGGTCGGGAGCGTTCAACAAAACGCAGATTGATCTCAATTCCAAAGAAAAAGTAATGGGACAGAAAAACAGTTTTAATCTTAAAAGTCTTTTACTTTTAATACCTAAAATGCTTTTGCCGATGGCAGTTTTTGGTATTTCTAAATATTTCTTCGGCATGACAGAAGCTGTAATAAGTATTGCTGTTTTAGGACTTATAGGATTTTTATTCAGAGAAAAAATATTTGATACGATTGTAAAACAATACAAGAGCGAAAAATACAGCACATTAGAAGCATTTAAATCTAAAAATTAATACAATGATTACTATAAATAATTTATCTAAAACATACGGAAACGCAACCGTTCTCAATATCGAAAACCTGGAAATTCCAAAAGGTGAAACTTTCGGTTTGGTAGGAAACAATGGTGCAGGGAAAACAACACTTTTCAGTTTGATGCTTGATTTGATACAACCAACGACGGGTTTCGTAAGCATCGACGGAATTAAAGTCAATGAATCTGAAGCATGGAAATCTAAAGTTGCAGCTTTTGTTGATGATACCTTTCTGATAGGATATTTAACTCCCGAAGAATATTTTTACTTCATTGGTGAATTGAGAGGACAGAATAAGGCTTCCGTAGATGAGTTTCTGAAACAATTTCATGATCTTTTCAATGGTGAAATCATTAATTCCGGAAAATATGTAAGAGATTTATCCAAAGGAAATCAGAAGAAAGTCGGAATTGTAGGTGCGATCATCGGAAATCCGGAGATCATCATTTTAGATGAGCCTTTTGCCAATCTCGATCCTTCTACACAGATTAAACTGAAGAATTTAATTAAAGTATTGTCCCAGCAAAGTGGTGTTACATTTTTGATCTCAAGTCACGATTTAGCACATACAACCGAAGTTTGTAACCGAATTGTTGTGGTGAATAAAGGTCTTCAGGTAAAAGATATTCAGACCAATCCTGAAACATTGAGAGATCTGGAGCAGTATTTTGCCGATCAGGTGAATGTTCCGGTTTAAATAAATCAAAATCCATTTTCTTTATTAGAAAGTGGATTTTTTTTGATTAAAATTCAAAATTTTATATATTCATTTTCAGTCAGTTATCAATCTATTTGTAAAAAAGTAAAATTTTTTGTCACCTTTTCGATCTTTTCGTGTCTTTATAGTAGAAACAGAATAACCATGAAGCTTTTGTTTAATAATAAAAAAGAAGATTTGCTGAGCCGTTTGAAAAAACAGGATCCGGCTGCGCAGAAAATCTTTTATGATCAGAGTGTAAAGAAATTCCTGAGTGTGGCAAAAAGCTACATCAGCGATATTTATCAGGCGGAAGATTGCTTGATCAAAGCATTTTGTAAGATTTTTAAACATATAGAAAGCTTTCGCGGGGAAGGAAATTTTGAAGGTTGGGCGAGAAAAATTGTGGTGAATGAATGCCTTAATTTTATTAAAAGCCATAAAACGGTTTTTTATCTCGACGATGTTCACGCTTCTGTTCTCGAAGAAATTTATGAAGAGCAAATCGTTTTTGATTTTAATGCGCAGGAACTTTTAGATCAACTTCCGGATGCTTACAGAATGGTTTTTAACCTCTATGTAATTGAAGAATATTCGCACCAGGAAATTGCAGATACTTTGAATATTTCTACAGCAGTAAGCAAAACGCAACTCTTCAGAGCAAAAGAAAGACTGAGAAAGATCTACTTTCAACAACAAAAGAAACTGAAAAATGAACACATCTAAAAATAATATCGAATATCAGATCAAAAAGCAGATCGACGAAAGAGAGATTGCTCCTTCAAGAGATCTTTGGTCGGAAATTGAAACTCAGACTCAGAATGTCAACAATTCTCAGACAAAAAAAGTCAATTGGTTTTTGGTAGCGGCTTGTTTGGTTTTGACTTTAAGTTTAGGAGCTGTTTTATTTTTTGATCAGGATTCCAAACCAAATGTACAGGTTGCAGAAACTAATAACACAGAAGTTCTGAAAGAAAATCCTGTAAAGACAGAAAAGATAAATTCTCCTGAAATTATTCAGCAAAATCAGGAAAAATATGTTGAACTGAAAAGTAATTCTCCTCAAATAAAATCTGAAGCGGGAACTTCTGAAATGATTACAGAGAAAAAAGAGCTTCCAATGATCAAGGAAAACTCAAAGGAAATTGCAGTTCAAATGAGTCAGATTCCGGCAGAAAAAATTTTAGCAAAAACAGATTCTGCAAAAGTACAGCAGGTGAAAAAGAAAAGATATGTAGATCCTTCAACTTTACTTTTCTCCGTAGAACACAAAGATGTGATTGAAAAAACCAAAGGTGGAAGCAACGTAGCAACCATTGATCTGAATACCAAATAAATTCAATTTAAACTAAAAAAAATAATACTATGATTAAGAAATTTATCATCGCAGGAATGTTGTGCCTTGTTGCAGCTACTGTAAATGCACAAAAAGGATTAAAACTAAATCTTCAGTCTAAAGAAGATACCGAGGTAAGCCCGATAGTAAAAGAGAAAGTAGATGAATATGCAAAGAAGATTGACGCCATTATTCAGGAAGAAAAAAAGCTGATGGAAGCTGAACTTCTCATTCTTCAGTCAAAAAATCTGGAGAAGACAGAATTTGACAAACAGAAAGCAGAAGTTGCCAACCGTTATTCTGAAAAGATTGATGAGAGAATTGAGGCTTTAGGTTTTGATCTTGATACCGTGATCCAAAAGCAGGTAAAATATTCTCTTCTGAATTCTGATGTGACCTCTAATGAAGAACTGAAAGCGAAATTGCTCAAAAAATTCCGTGCTACAAAGGATTTTTCAGGGTATTTTACTTATGGAATCATGACCTTGACGAATAATCTTCCCGATAACGATCTTGACAAAAACATAGGATATGCCAATAATCTTGAATTTGGTTTAAAATTTAATTATCAGTTAAACAGAACAAGTCCGTGGGGTTTGATTTCCGGAATCGGATTTTCTTGGAGAACACTTCGTCCTGATAACAATATGATCTTTGCCAAAAATGCGAATGCAGATGTTTTCCTTGCAAATTATCAGGGAAGTGTTGATAAGGCTAAACTGAGAACAGGCTACATTATGATTCCTCTGGGACTACAGTATAATTTTTCTAAGCTGAAAAATGCAGGAATGGACATTCAGTACAGACCTTATTCGGATGGATTTAGAATTGCCGCAAATGTTTACGGCGGAGTCAAAATGTCGACCAATAATATTGTGAGAGGCGATGGTCAGGATTTCAGAGATAGGGGTAATTATCAGGTAAATCCTTTTGTATACGGTGCGCAATTCACCATTTCTTATGATAATATCAGTCTTTTCTTTAAAAAAGATTTCAGCAATTTCTTTAAAGACTCTTATTTCCAAAACGATAAAGCACTCGTTTTCGGAATCGGAATCGGATTATAACTTTCATAGAATTTCATATTAACAAAAAACCTCCGTGGAAATAATTCTTCGGAGGTTTTATCAATTATCTAAGTTCTAAAAATTCTATTTCAAACTTCCCACCATATCTTCAGGCTTCACCCATTCGTCAAACTGCTCAGAAGTCACAAACCCAAGATTGATGGCTTCTTCTTTCAAAGTCGTTCCATTTTTGTGAGCCGTTTTTGCAATTTTTGCAGCATTTTCATAACCGATGTGCGTGTTCAGAGCAGTTACCAGCATCAGGGATTTATCAACCAATTCTTTAATTCTTTCAACATTAGGTTCAATTCCAACTGCACAATGATCATTAAATGAAATACATGCATCCGCAATCAATTGAGCCGATTGTAAGAAGTTGTACGCCATCACAGGTTTGAAAACATTCAGCTCATAATTTCCCTGAGTTCCTGCAAAAGAAATCGTGGTGTCATTTCCTAAAACCTGAGCGCAAACCATTGTTAACGCTTCATTTTGAGTAGGATTTACTTTTCCCGGCATAATGGAAGATCCCGGCTCATTTTCCGGAATATGAATTTCCCCAATTCCCGAACGAGGTCCAGAAGCTAATAATCTGATGTCCTGAGCAATTTTATATAAAGAAACCGCTAATTGCTTTAAAGCTCCGTGAGATTCCACGATGGCGTCGTGAGCAGCCAAAGCTTCAAATTTGTTTTCTGCGGTAACAAAAGGAAGATTGGTAAATTTTGCAATATATTCTGCCACTTTTACATCATAACCTTGGGGAGTATTTAAGCCGGTTCCAACCGCAGTTCCGCCTAAAGCCAGCTCAGAAAGATGAGGTAAAGTATTTTTTAATGCTTTTAAACCGTAATTTAGTTGGGCGACATACCCTGAGAATTCCTGACCTAAAGTTAAAGGCGTTGCGTCCATCAAATGTGTTCTTCCGATTTTAACGATATCTTTAAAAGCTTCTGATTTTTCTTTTAAAGTATCTCTTAGTTTTTCGACAGCCGGAATAGTAGTTTCCACCACTTTTTTATAAGCCGCGATGTGCATCGCAGTTGGATAAGTATCGTTGGAAGATTGCGATTTATTCACGTCGTCATTTGCATGGATTTCTGATTTTTCGCCTAAATTTCCACCGTTGTTAACGTGTGCTTTATTGGAGATTACCTCATTTACATTCATGTTGGACTGCGTTCCGGAACCGGTTTGCCAGATCACCAAAGGAAACTGATCGTTAAGTTTTCCTTCTAAAATTTCGTCACAGACTTTCGCGATCATATCTCTCTTTTCTGCAGGAAGAACTCCTAAATCTGTATTGGTAAATGCAGCCGCTTTTTTAAGATAAGCAAAAGCTTCGATGATTTCATGAGGCATGGAACCTTCCGGACCTATTTTAAAATTATTTCTGGAACGCTCCGTTTGTGCTCCCCAAAATTTATCTGCAGGAACCTGCACTTCGCCCATGGTGTCTTTTTCTATTCTGTAATTCATTGTGACTGAAATTTTTTTAATTTTTGTTGAGTTAAATTATTAATCACAAAAAATTGTCCGCTTAGTTTGTCATTCCGGAGGAATCTAAACTATTTGTTAAACCTTATGCTGAGATTCCTCCGGAATGACAAACATAAAGTTTAATGTAAAAAAAGATTTTTTGTGATTTATAAAATTAATCATTACTTGAGAGCCTCGCAATTTATAATCATTATAAATATCAATTTCAATGAATGATTTTTAATTATGCTTTTTTTAGTAAGCTGTATTTTTGCACCGAAAAATAAATAGCAACATGGAATTTAAATATCAGGATCCGTATCCGATTCTAAAAGACGACACGGTTTATAAAAAATTGACTTCAGATTATGTAAAAGTTGAAAAGCTAGGGGAACGAGAAATTTTAAACATCGATCCAAAAGGTCTTGAACTTTTGGCTGAAGAAGCAATGGCAGATGTTTCTTTTATGCTTCGTTCTTCACATTTAGAAAGTTTAAGAAGAATTATTGACGATCCTGAAGCGACTGATAACGACAGATTTGTTGCGTATAATCTATTACAAAATGCTGCAGTTGCCGTAGAAGGAGCTTTGCCTTCTTGTCAGGATACAGGAACCGCGATTGTGATGGGAAAAAAAGGTGAAAATGTTTACACAGGTGTTGATGATGGTGAATATTTAAGCAAAGGAATTTATAATACCTATCAAAAAAGAAACTTAAGATATTCTCAGGTTGTTCCGTTGACGATGTTTGATGAGAAAAATTCGGGTTCAAATCTTCCGGCACAAATTGATATTTATGCTAAAAAAGGAGATTACTACGAATTTTTATTTTTAACGAAAGGAGGAGGTTCTGCCAACAAAACGTTCCTGTATCAGAAAACAAAGTCTTTATTAAATGAAAAGTCTCTTGAAGTTTTTGTAAAAGAAAGAATTTCAGATTTGGGAACTGCGGCTTGTCCGCCATATCATTTGGCTTTGGTAATTGGTGGAACTTCCGCGGAAGCCAATCTTGCAGCGGTAAAAAAAGCATCAGCAAAATATTACGACAATCTTCCGACAGAAGGAAATGAAGCAGGACAGGCGTTCAGAGACTTGGAGTGGGAAGCAAAAGTTCAGAAAATCTGTCAGGAAAGTGCCATTGGCGCTCAGTTTGGCGGAAAATATTTAACACACGATGTTAGAGTTATTAGATTGCCGCGTCACGCCGCTTCCTGTCCGGTTGGAATGGGAGTTTCCTGTTCAGCAGACCGAAATATTAAAGGTAAAATTACAAAAGACGGAATTTTCTTAGAGCAACTGGAACAAGATCCAAAAAGATTTTTGCCTACAACTCCGCCACATTTGGAAGAAGCGGTAGAAGTTGATTTGAATAAGCCTATGCCTGAAATTCTTGCCGAACTTTCAAAATATCCGATCAAAACAAGACTAAAACTGAATGGAACACTTATTGTTGCAAGAGATATTGCTCACGCAAAAATCAAGGAATTACTGGATGCAGGACAACCAATGCCTGAATATTTTAAAAATCATCCGATTTATTACGCGGGACCTGCAAAAACTCCAGAAGGAATGGCTTCAGGAAGTTTCGGACCGACTACGGCGGGAAGAATGGACGTTTATGTAGATGAATTCCAGAGCCACGGCGGAAGTATGATTATGCTTGCAAAAGGAAATAGAACAAAAGATGTTACCAATGCCTGCAACAAATATGGAGGTTTTTATTTAGGTTCCATCGGAGGTCCGGCTGCTATTTTAGCGAAAGACAATATTCTTTCTGTTGAGGTGGTAGATTTTCCAGAATTAGGTATGGAAGCCGTAAGAAAAATTGAAGTGAAAGATTTCCCTGCGTTCATCATTACGGATGATAAAGGAAATGATTTCTTTTCCAATCTAGCGCATTAATTATATAATTTTGGATGTTTTATCAGAAATCAGAAGAATGATTGAAAGTCTAAAATCTGAAATCTTATATCTAGCATCTCATTAATTAGTTTAAAATCAAAATAAATAATAAAATAGGACGGATATCTTTTGTATAAAAAAATAAAAAGTCCTACTTTTGCCTAAAATCTATAAGAAAGATGATGTTATCAGCATTTTGGCCGTTTTATCAGTTCCTTTGGACTATTTATTTTATTACAATGTTCTTAGTGGGATTCTGGTGTATTTTTATGTTTTTCGGTTTTGTTATCCCATTGTGGTTAACAGAAGGTTTGAAGGAGTACTTCGGTAAAGTTAAACCTTTCGATCCTGAAGATGTAAGAAGTAAAATGGTCTATGAGCAGGAAGGTGTTGAAGTAATTTTCAATCAGCCAAAAGGTCACGGTCCTTTCATACATGATAACCACGGAAGTCACGGACATCATTAATTGAATGTCATCGCTTTTTCACCTTAATTCTGAAAAAGTGGTATCATAGCAAAACAACATATATTAAAACCACTGATTTATCAGTGGTTTTTCTGTTTTAAGCATATTGATGTGATTTTAAATTTCTTTTAAATCTGGTTGTGTTTGATATCTTATAATTTCAAATATGCACTAAATTATATTCATTGAATAATATTTTCAGGAAGAAATTAATAAAATTCCAATTTTTGTTTTATTTTTAAAGAAAAATAGTAATATGAATAAAATATATTCGTTATTTTTATTGTTTATCACTGTCTGCGTTTTTGGGCAAATAAACTATACCATTTCGCCAAATCCTTTTAATGAAACCGATCAGATTACCTTGTCTGTTCCGGGTAATCAGATTAATGAATCTGCTTGGGGAGTCACTAACAATGCAATTTATATCTGGTCTTGGTCATTAGATCAGAATTATGCAAACAGTCAGGATTGTCCTACCAACGGAAGCTGGACAAATTCAAATGAATTAAATAAACTGGTTTACAATGCTGGAACTGATACTTATTCTTTAACTTTTACTCCAACAACATTTTATGCGCGCACGGGAATAGGAAGATTTGGATTTTTATTGAAAACAAAAACAGGAAATCATCAAACTTCACCTGATATTTTTGTGAATGTAGGAACATTAAATTTAAATTTAACCAATCCTGTTGCAAACAGTTTAACTTCAGTTCCTACAGGGAATTCGATAAATATAGCAGCAACAACCAATATCAATGCAACTTTTCAGTTAAAAGCAAATGGAATCGTTGTTAATTCAACATCAACACCATCAAATTCTTACAGTTACAATTATACAGTTGCAGCAGACGCAAATATGGAGTTAATCGCAACGGCTAATTCAACTGTGAAAAGCTCAACTTTCATTTTACAAGTTCCGCGAAATGTAGTTTCTCAGGCAATACCAAGCTGGATAAAACAGGGAATTAATTATCATCCTACTGACAATACAAAAGTTGGTTTAGCATTATATGCGCCATTTAAAAATTTCGTTCATGTAATCGGAAGTTTCAATAACTGGACGGTGAATGATACCTATTTAATGAAAAGAGATACAGCAAATCCAGATTTATATTGGATTGAATTAAGCGGAATTACTCCTCAACAACTCTATACTTTTCAATACAGAACCAATGATTTAAGAAAAGTTGCAGATCCTTTTTCGCCTCAGATTTTATCGTCCTACGATGATCAGTATATTTCTGCAACAACCTACCCGAATTTACCTGCATTTCCTGCGGGACAAGGCTTTGAGGTATCTACTTTCAAGACAGGACAAACTCCTTACAACTGGCAGGTTACTAACTTTGTAAGACCTAATAAACAAGATTTAATTATTTATGAATTACTCTTGAGAGATTTTACGCAGGAAAAAACCTGGCAGTCTCTAATTAACAAAATTAATTATCTTAAAGATTTAAAAATCAATGCGATTGAGCTAATGCCAATCATGGAATTTGAGGGAAATCTTTCTTGGGGATACAACACATCTTTCCATTATGCTTTAGATAAAGCGTACGGAACTCCTGAAAAATTCAAAGAATTTGTCGATCTCTGCCACCAAAACGGAATTGCGGTTATTTTAGATGTTGCTTTTAATCACGCAACAGGAAGATCGCCTTTAGTTAGACTTTGGAATGTTGATCCGGATGGAGATGGTTATGGAGATGTTGCGGCAAACAATCCATATTTTAATACCGTTCCGAAGCATTCTTACAATGTTTTTAATGATTTTAACCATACAAGTTTAGCGACAAAATATTATGTTGAAAGAACATTGCAGCAATGGTTAACAGAATATAAAGTGGATGGTTTCCGTTGGGATTTAACCAAAGGATTCACTCAAAACTGCTCTGCAAACGACGAATCTTGTACGAATGCTTACCAGCAGGACAGAGTAGATATTCTGAAAGCGTATGCTGATAAACAATGGGCTATCGATCCTAATTCTTATATGATTTTTGAACATTTAGGAACGGATGCAGAAGAGCAGCAATGGGCAAATTACAGAATTGCAGAAGGAAAAGGTGTAATGATGTGGAATAACCAAACAGGATCTTACAACCAAAATACGATGGGTTATAGCCAAAACAGCAATTTTGACAGAATGGATCATGAACTTCACGGCTTCACGAATATGCACGGAGTTGGCTATGGTGAGAGCCACGATGAAGAAAGATTAATGTTTAAAAATCTTGCGTATGGTGCTGTAAACGGAACATACAATGTAACCAACCTGAATACTGCTTTAGAAAGGATGAAAACTTTCGGAGCAACATTCTTCACAATTCCTGGTCCGAAAATGATTTGGCAGTTTGGAGAATTAGGCTATGAATTCAGCATCAACAGATGTCCAGACGGAAGCATCAATAACAATTGCCGTACAGACGAAAAACCAGTTGCTTTCACTTTGGGCTATGATACCAATACCAACAGAAAAGCGGTTTATAATACTTGGGCACAGATTATTAATATCAGAAATGCGCATCCTGTTTTTAAATCTAAAACATACACAGTAGAGTCAAATAATCTGACGAATGATCCAAATGGTTTAATTACAAGAATTTATATTAATGATCCTTTACTCACAGCAGGAGTGAAAAATGTTGTAGTATTAGCAAATTATGATACTTCGGCTAAAAATGTTGTTCCTTATTTTCCTTTTACCGGGCAATGGCAAAATCTGATGGATAATACAGCGTTTAACGTAACTTCAACGACTGCTCCTATTACACTTCAGCCGGGAGAATTTAGAATATTTGGGAATCCTTTTACAACTTTATCTACCAATGAGGAAAATTTAGATAAAAGATTATCTCTTCAGATTGCAGATAATCCTGTGAAAAACGGTTTGGCTAAATTAATTTATCACAAAGCAAAAAATGGAGAGATCACAATCTACGATATGAGCGGAAAAAAAATGGATTCATTTAAATTAAAAAATGAAGACGGAACTTACCAATTAAGAACAAATTATCCTGCAGGAACTTATCTCGTTCATCTGAAAACAGATAACGGAATTGCGATTCAGAAAATGATTGTTCAATAAAAATTAAAACAACATAAAGCTCATGAAAATGAGCTTTTTTTATTAATCATCAAATCCGTATCTTTGCATACTAAATTTTTAATATGTCTAAGTCATTAATTCCAAAATTAGAAGCTATAAAACAAAGATATAATGAGGTTGCAGATCTTATTATACAGCCAGACGTAATTTCGGATCAGAAAAAATATTCTTCACTCAATAAAGAATACAGCGATTTAGGAAAAATTGTACACGTTTACAATCAATATAAAAATGCTTTAGATAATATTGCAGAATCTGATGAAATCATTGCAGATGGTTCAGACAGAGATTTGGTTGATATGGCCAAAGAAGAAAAATTAGAAGCTCAGGCGAAACTTCCGGGGTTGGAAGAAGAGCTGAAAGTTCTTTTGATTCCTAAAGATCCTGCCGATGACAAAAACGTTATTGTTGAACTTCGTGCCGGAACAGGTGGTGATGAAGCAGCAATCTTTGTAGAAGACGTCTACAGAGCGTATTCTATGTTCTTCAAAACAAAAGGGTGGAAGCATGAAATAACCGATTCCAACGAAGCTGCGAAAGGTTATAAAGAATTGATCTTAAAAGTGGAAGGTGAAGGCGTTTACGGAATCATGAAATTTGAATCTGGAGTTCACCGTGTTCAGCGTGTTCCGGAAACCGAATCTCAGGGAAGAGTTCACACTTCCGCAATTACCGTTGCTGTTTTACCGGAAGCTGAAGAGATTGATTTGAACTAAATCCTGCAGATATCGAAATGCAGACGTCTCGTTCTGGTGGAGCGGGTGGACAAAACGTAAACAAGGTAGAAACAAAAGTACAGTTGACACACAAACCTTCCGGAATGGTGGTTGTCTGTCAGCAGGCTCGTTCTCAGTTGGCAAACCGTGAATTGGCAATGGAAATGCTTCGTACCAAATTATACGATATTGAAGTTCAGAAATCTGTGGGAGATATTGCTGCACAACGTAAATCGATGGTTTCTACCGGTGACCGTTCTGCGAAAATTAAAACCTACAATTACCCGCAAGGAAGAGTTACCGATCATAGAATCAACAAATCGATGTACAATCTTGATGCATATATGAATGGAGATATTTCTGAAATGATCGATGCTGTTATCATGGCAGAAAATGCCGAGAAAATGAAAGGTGAGGAAGAGAATTATTAATTTTTTCTTTTCAAAATATGAAAGCTTCTGAGAAATCGGGAGCTTTTTTCGTGGACTTTTACTAAAAGAACATATTGGAAAAAATTTTAGTTAGATAAAGTAAAGTAATTACCAAATTTTGGTAACTTTGAATTGTAATTTAATATTTAATTCAATGGGACGCAATACATCAGTCTCTTTAGGAGATTATTTTGAGGATTTTGTAGACAACAAAGTTTCGCAGGGAAGATATAAAAATGCTAGTGAAGTTATTCGGGCAGGATTAAGATTATTAGAAGAGGAGGAAAGTAAAATACAAATCCTTAAAGATGCCATTAATGAAGGTTTAAATAGCGGAATTTCAACCACTTTTGATCCTAAACAACATTTGGAATTTCTAAAAGAATCTATGAAAAATAATGGCTGAATATCACTTAACCAATAAGGCAATTCTAGATTTGGATGATATCTATAAATATACATATAGAAATTGGTCTGAAAATCAGGCAGACAAGTATTATTTCGAAATGATTGGTTATTTTGAATTACTGTCGGAAAATCCAAAAATTGGAAAGTGCTATGAAGACATCAATGTAGATATTTTAGGTTTTGTAGTCAATCGACATATTATTTTCTATCGAATAATAAGTTCTGCTGAAATTCAAATTGTAAGAATTTTGGGCGTTGAAATGGATTTGAAAAGTAGAATCGGTGAATAAAATGTCATTATTCTTGATAAAATATTACAGTCTATAAAATACTTTGTGATTTTAAGTCTATCTAAATGGGAGATTTCTTTATTCCCCCAACTTTCCTTAAATTTGAGAAAATCCATCACAATGAATTTCAAACCAATCTTATTAACGGCTGGAGTATTATTTTCAGCTACTTTTTATGCTCAAAAAATGAATTATCCTAAAGCAGTAAAAGGAAATCAAACAGATACTTATTTTGGTACTGCCGTTGCAGATCCGTACAGAGATTTAGAAAACGACTCTGAAGCTACCAAAAAATGGGTAGACGAAGAAGTTGCATACAGTCAGAATTACCTTTCAAAAATTCCATTCAGAGACCAGATAAAAAAACAGTTGACAGACATCTGGAATTACGAAAAGATAGGCGCACCTTTCAAAGAAGGAAATTATACGTATTATTATAAAAATAACGGACTTCAGGCGCAATCTGTTTTGTACAGAATGGATAATAAAACAAAAACTACAGAAGTATTCTTAGATCCGAATAAATTTTCAGACAAAGGAACGACATCATTGTCTAGTTTATCATTCAATAAAAAAGGAAATTTAGCAGCTTATGCAATTTCGGAAGGCGGAAGCGACTGGAACAAAATCATCATCATCGATGCCATTACCAAAAAACAAATCGACGAAACAATTGTCGATGTTAAATTCAGCGGAATTTCTTGGTTGGGCGATGAAGGTTTTTACTATTCAAGCTACGACAAACCAAAGGAAGGGACAGTTCTGTCAGGAATGACGGATAAACATAAAGTTTATTATCATAAATTAGGAACAAAACAATCTGCAGATCAATTAATTTTCGGAGGTGAAAAAACGCCAAGAAGATATTTGGGAGCAGGAGTTTCTGAAGATCAGAGATATTTAATCATTTCCGCAGCCAATGCAACCAACGGAAATGAAATTTATATTAAAG
>Ga0114982_1000143_pt1 | contig 36249 bp, 31 predicted proteins | sample Shrwel_input2_FT_FD_87183 | JGI IMG/M metagenome (GOLD analysis project Ga0114982, IMG submission 87183) | Subsurface microbial communities from deep shales in Ohio, USA - Utica-3 well 1 S input2 FT | ecosystem: Environmental > Aquatic > Deep subsurface > Shale gas/oil reservoir > Produced... | reverse complement strand
TTTTTTACTATGAATTAAAATGATATGATTTCAGCTGAAGATGAATTAAATTAATACCAAAGATGTTTGCGGATCTCGTCGATGAGCCAAGCTTTACCCCCACACTCAAAGCGATGCAGGCTTTTGAAGCCACGGCCCGACTGCGCAGTTTCAGTAAAGCTGCCAGCGAGCTTTGTGTCAGCCAAAGTGCGATCAGTCATCAGATTAAGAGCCTGGAAACAGCGCTGGGCCGCACTTTGTTATTACGACAAAGCAAAGCATTGCAACTGACCGAAGCTGGCGCCACTTTGTACTCAGTGCTGGGCGATTGTTTCTTCCGCCTGCACTCCGTCAGCCAGCATCTGCGGCAAAGTAAAACCACGCCACTGCGGATTGTGGCGCAAACCTCGATTGCGGTGGAATGGCTGGCACCGAGGCTGCCACTGTTTCAGCAGGCCCATCCACAGATAGCGACCTTGCTGCATATGGAGTCCGGTGCCGACAGTCTGCAACCGGAGCAGGCCGATGTCATTATTGGCACCTGGCCGGCCCCAGCCGGTTTTGTCGCCGAACGGTTACGCACTGAATGGTGGTTTCCGGTCTGTGCGCCGGCGCAATTTCAGCAATTAGCTGATGACAAGCCTGAAGCTTTACTGGACTGTGCCTTGTATAGTTCAGAACAAGGCGAAGACTGGCAGCTCTGGCGCCAGCAGTTGCAGCTGCGGGAACCTGCCGCGTTAGAGATGTACCAGGTCAGCCTGGCACTGCTCGCCACCAAAGCCGTCAGCAGTGGCCGTGGGCTGGCACTGAGTAACAGTTTTATTGCCGGTGATGCCGTCCGGCAGGGCCAGTTGGTGGCGCTGACGCAATGGCGTTATTTGCTGCCCTGGGGCCAGTATCAGTTGCATTACCGGCCAGACAGCCTGGCCCGTCAGCAAATCCAGTTATTTAAACACTGGCTGCTACAACAAGCTGCAGCCTCGTTATTACCGGATCTGCCGCCAACTTAGTCACAGCCTTACAGCTGTAACCGCAAACCACCGCTGCGTTCGGTTTTTTGTCGCACCGCCTGACTCAGCACCTGTGGATCGGCACAGAGCAAGCTAAATTGCCGGGCCGCTCTGGTAATGCCGGTGTACACCAGTTCGCGGGTTAACAATGAACTGCCCTGCTCGGGCAACACCAGGACCGCGTGCTGAAATTCCGAGCCCTGAGATTTGTGCACCGTCATCGCATACACAGTCTCAACCTGTGGCAAGCGGCTGGGTAAAATCCAGCGTACCGGCTGACCCGCTTCGGCGGCCGGAAAGACCACCCGCAGCCGGTGTTGCCACTGGCCGTCGACCAGTTCGTAACGCGGTAAACAGATGCCCACATCACCATTCATCAGGCCAGTGCCGTAATCATTCTGCACCACCATCACCGGCCGTCCCGGATACCAACCTTCGGTGCGCGGGATCAGCTGCTGGCGCGCCAGCACAGCAGCAACCCGCTGATTGAGCTGCTCGACGCCATATTTGCCCTGCCGCACGGCGCACAGCAGTTGGAACTGACTAAATAGCTGCAATACCAACAGCGCCCACTGCTCCAGTTGCGCCGGACTGGCGGTTTCACCAGGAGCAAGCTGCACCTGCTGTAAATAGGCAGCAAAACCTTGCTGCAAGGGCGCAGCAACAGTGCCATGCAGCAGAAAAAAGGCAAATTCGGCACTGTCCGGACTCAGCGTCAGCAAGCGGATATCCGCTGGCGGCTGCTGTAAAATCGCCAGCACCTGCTGGGCCTCGCCTTGGTTAACCGCCAGTGCCAACTGGCCGATGCCACTGTGAGCGGCAAAGCGATGACTGGTCCGCAGCATCACCAGCTGTTGCTCCAGTAAGGCCGGCGTCTGCGTGCAATAATCCGCCGCCAGTTGCTGACCTGTCAGTTGCTGCAGCCAAGCCGCAGTGGCCTGACTATAACCACCCACTTGCGCATCCCGGCACAATTCCGCCATTACAGCACCGGCTTCCACCGACGCTAATTGATCCTTATCCCCCAGTAAAATCAGCCGGGCACTGGCCGGTAATGCGGCCAGCATGGCGGCAAATAACGCCACATCGACCATCGAGGCTTCATCGACAACTAATACATCCAATGGCAAGAGTTCATCGGCATGAAAACGAAACCTGGCCTGATCAGGCCCGCTGCCAAGCAAACGATGTAAGGTCTGGGCCTTGGCCGGGATCTGGGCTGCTAAAGCTGCACCGTCCGGCATGCCAGGCAACAGCCGGTCTAACGCCTGACTGATTGATAAACTTAACCGGGCAGCCGCTTTACCGGTCGGGGCCGCCAGCGCTATCGTCAAAGCCCGGCCCTGGCTCAGCGCCAGTTGTTGCAACAACAATAACAGCTTCACCACTGTGGTGGTTTTGCCAGTGCCAGGCCCGCCGGTGATCACCGCCATACTGCTGCTGACCGCCATGGCACATGCCAGTTGTTGCCAGTCCGTTGTGGCCGGTTGGCTGGCTGCGGTGGGAAATAAAGCTGTTAATAACTGCCGTACTTGTGTGGCACAAAGTTGCTGCCGCAGTTGCTCGGTCCTGACACTGCTGTGACGGATAAACTGACTGATCTGCTGCTCATACTGCCAGTAACGGTACAGATATAATCTGTTGTGTTGCAACATAAAAGGACTGAGCTGGGCGGTAGTAGCATAATGATTGGCATTGCCAGCCGGCAGTGGCACTGCTGTGGGTTGACCAACCCAGCGGCTGGCTTTTTGTAGCTGAAGTTGCAGGGCCGCTAAAGATTGCGACTGGACAAATTGTTGCAACTCCTGCAACGGACGCCCAAAACGCAGGCTGGAGGCCAGCATCAACTCCGGCTGCTGCAAAGCCTGCGCCACATCCAGACACAAATGCCCTTGGGCGAGCTGACTGCTGGCCAGCGCCAGCCATAACAAAACGTTCTGCGCCTCGTTCGCCGTTAATCCGGCGTTACTGTCGGCGTTACTGTCGGCTTCACTGCCACCTTGCCTGTCCGCTTGCTGCGCCAGCATTTTCACCAACGCCAGATCCAGCGGCCGCAGCATACCTAATTGCTGCCAGCGCTGCGCTTGTATCAGCCAGGCGCCGGTTTCTGACCATCCGCCATTGATTTCATGACTCATACTACGCCCCCGGGTGCTGGCGCCTTGCTACCAGCGCGAAACATCGCATCCAACGCCAGCACCAGTGGCGGCGGAATACTGATCCGTAACATGCCTTGTAATTCAGGGGCTGGCGCAGTGGCCAGCTCAGGGCGGGCGCCACGGACGAACCAATAACAAGCCTGCCCCAAATGTTGTTCCGGCCTATAGCCGGGCAAGCGGCTTTGTAACAGCCGGTGTAACGCCAGCGCATAAAGCGCGGCCTGTAAATCATAGCGTTTGGCCAGCATGATGTTCACCAGCTCAGCTGCGGTGTAAGCGGCATCTTCCAAATAATTACTCTTATAATCAGCCACATGATACTGGCCATTGGCGGCGAAGGTTAAGTCAATAAAGCCTTTTAACATGCCATGCACCAGCCGTGGTTGTAGTGCAGGCCTGGCTTGTTGTGGCCACAACCATTGTTGTAATAACTGATCCAACTCTGCTGTGGCCACGGTATGCGCGGCAAACCAGAACTCCAGTTCAGCGCGGTAATCGGTTAAATCTGCCAAAGCGAGTGTCATGTTGCCAGTGCCGGTCAAAGCCGCGCTCGAGCCAGGTGCCGGCCAACGCACGGTGAGCAAAGCCAGCAGCCAGCGCCAGAGGGGCTCTACTGCCACTTCGGCACTGGCAAACAGCGGATCCAGCTCAGCGTCACCTTGCAGCAACCGCCGCTGCCACTGCGCGCCTGCTGCCGTGCTGACCGGCCACAACCAGCGCAATTGTTGACATTGACCGATCAGATAAGCCCGCAGCGGTTCAGGTTGCGCCAGCACGGCAGCAAAGCCCTGTTCGGCGGCCCATTGCAGACAATCATGTAATAAAGTACCGGCAGTGGCGCCGCGCAAAAACAACTGACTGATGGCTTGCGCCGGCTGTGGCGCGCTCTCGGGCACTACTAGCTGTGGTTTTTGTTCCTGTTGCAACTCCTGATATAACTCAGCATCTTTGGTGTCGGTATCCAGTGTGGTGCTGCGCTCATCCAGCGTGGCCGAACCGATACCGGCGGACAACTGCGGCGTCTGACCAGCCCCTTCCGCCAACGCGCTGTAACTGGCCGCCCACCAACGATAGCGCTGACGTTTTGGCATCCGCAGATATTCGCCAACCGGCGGCAACTGACTGCTTGCTGCCGTCAACTGCGGCCCGGCAGGCAGCGCCTGCCAGGGTGTGAGCTGTAACGCCGGGTGCTGCAACGGACTTAACTGCCGCGCCAGCTCGCCCGGCAACAACTGCCCCTGCTCTGTCAGCAAATAACTAATCGCCGACGCGTCTTTGAGCGCGGCCAGTCCGAGATAACAATAATGTCTGGAACGGGTCAGTGCGACATACAATTTGCGTAAATCTTCCCCGAGCCGCTCGGTATCCGCTTTGGCAAAAAGCTGCTCATCCTGCTGATAACACAACTGCAATTGCTGAGCATCATCATGGTAGCGATAAGGTAACACGGCTGGATCTAAGGGTTTGGCGGCGGCAATAAACGGCAAGAATACCAGCGGATATTCCAGCCCTTTTGATTTATGAATGGTCACGACCCTGACCAGAGCTTCATCACTTTCCAGCCGTAATTTCAGCATCTCAGCATCGAGCTGCTGGGCGCCAGCCAGATGTTCTTTAAAATAGCGCAATAACGCCTGCTCACCTTCAAGGGTGCGGCTGACTTGTTGTAATAACTCCGCTAAATGCAAGAGATCGGTCAGTTGACGTTCCCCATCCGGCAAACTGGCAAAACGTTGCACCAGGCCAAAACTGAGCAACAATTGCCGCACCAGCGGCAGCACGCCTTGCTGTTGCCATAACCGGCTGAAACTATCAAATTCCGTCAGCCAGAATTCAAAAAACCATTCATCCTGTTGCAATCTGGCCAACTGGACATAATCCCAGCCGACGCTTTGACAGGCCAGCGCTGAACGTACCTTCAGCTCATGCTGCGGATCCGCGCAGGCTTCCAGCCACAACAGCAAATCGGCGGCAATGGCAGTCTCAAACACAGAGCCACGATCGGATAAATAGACCGACCGCACCCCGACTTGCTGCAGCGCACGGCGGATCTGGCCGGCTTCCTGCTGATTATTCACCAGTACGGCGATATCCTGCGGCTGCAACGGCTGGAGAGGCCCATCCGGCTTGGCAAAACCGGTGGTCCCGGCTTCACCTTCCTGCAACAACAGCGCGATATGGCCGGCACAGTGCTGTGCCATTTGCGAAAAATAACTGGCTTTACTCAGTGGTTTGGCGCTTTCGTCGAGCAAGACCAGTTCCAGCGCCGGCATGGCCTGGCCCGAACGTTGTAACTGCTCAGGCCGGCCTTTGGCCTTAACCGCTTCAAAAGCCACCAGGTTTTGCTGTTGGCGGAATAAAAAGGCGCCCTGGCCAGTGCTGCGCTGTTCAGCCTGTAAAAACAACAAATTCACGGTATCAACCATCGCCTGACTGGAGCGAAAATTAGTATCCAGTGAATAATGCCGTGGCGCCGTGGCCAGTTTTGCCTGCAAATAAGTGTAAATATCGGCGCCACGAAAGGCGTATATCGCTTGTTTCGGATCGCCGATCAGCAACAGGCCACAGTCGCTGCGATTCTCTGTCAGCTGATAAATCTGCCGGAAAATGCCATATTGTACCGGATCGGTATCCTGGAACTCATCAATCAGCGCCAGTGGAAATTGTTGCCGGATCCGTGCGGCCAGGCTCTCCCCTCGTTCGGACAACAAGGCCTGCTGTAGCCGGTCGAGCATATCATCAAAACCAAAGCAGCCCAGTTGCCGCTGACTGTCGGCAAATCTTTGCTGACACCAACCTAAGGCATGTTGGCGCAGTGCCTGAGTACAATCAGGCAACTGCGCAAGGGCCAGATTTAGCGCCGCCATAGCTACAAAAGCCGGATGCACCAGCGGCTCGCCTTTGCAGGCATCGGCGATCCCCTCCGGCGTTAATCGACTACTGCCTGCGCCAATATTCAGGCTATCCTGCAATGGATCGCTGGCCCAGGCGGCAATAGCGGTTAACCATTTTTCCAGATAATCCGCTCTTAACTTGGTGCCATTGAGTCTTTTCTGCTGCCGGGCTTCATCAAATAAGGCTCTGAGCTCTGCCACCCACTGTAACCAGGGGGCTTTTAATCTTGCCAGCGCGCTACTGCGCTGCTCTAGCTCGTCAGCGATCAGCGCCGCAGGCGACAGCGTCACCAACTGCGGCTGTTCGCGCCAAATGCCGCGCAGATCAGCTTGTAATTGCACCGGATGACGGAAACTACGCTGCCACCGCAACAATGCCTTGGTATCCAGCGCATAGACAAAGCTGCGCCAGTAATCTTCTGTCACTTCCTGCATTAACGCGCTTTGATCGGTACTGAGCTCATCTTCAAATCGGCTGCCACTGTCAAAGGCATGCTCGGCCAGCATCCGGTTACACCAGCCATGAATGGTCGAAATCGCCGCTTCGTCCATCCATTGCGCGGCCAGTTCCAGTTGCTGTGCGCACCAGGACCACTGCTGCTGCGGGTAACTGGCGGCAAGCTGTTGCAACACCGGATCGGCCGCCTGGCTGGGGTCGCGAAAATAACGGGCTGCCGTGGTCAGCCGCTGCCGGATCCGTTCGGTCAGCTCACCGGTTGCGGCCTCAGTAAAAGTCACCACCAGCAACTGCGGCGGTAACAGCGGAGGTTGGCCACCATGGCCAAGCACAGCCCGCAAATATAAGGCGGCTATGGTATAAGTTTTACCGGTACCGGCACTGGCTTCAATTAAAGCACTGCCGGTCAGCGGCAAACGAAGTAAATCCAGCGCCATTGCGGTTGAGCCCTGGCTGGCATTCGCACCTGGCAAGGCGGGTTGCAACAACACAGCCATTATAACGTCTCCTCAATACCGGCTTGCCTGAGATAATCACGCAGACCCTGATAAAAGCCTGTGGCCACCTGGTGTAACTCTCCTTGTTGCCACAACGCATTGAGATCGGCATAAGCGCGCGCCAGATAACGGTTGCGACTGAGCACGCCCGGCACAAAACTATCGCCATGATAACGTTTCTGCAGTTGGGCCCACAGCTGTTCAGCGGGCTGCTGGCCAAGCGGCAGCTCTGCCTGTAACAGTAACAAAGCGCAGCCTTGCTCCAAGGGCACAGGCCGGCATAAACTCTGGGTCAGCCAATAGCTGAGCTGCTGTAATTGCGCTGTGGCCTGGGCCTGGCTCAGCGGAGGTAACTGCACACTGGTATCTACCGCCAGCAGATGCAGGTGTAACTGATGGCCGCAGGCACTGGCCAGTAATTGCGTCAGCCAGGGTTTGAATAACAAGCGCCAGTCCAACTGCTTATCTTTGTACAAAGCACCAACCAGCCATTGCAGACTGAGCAATGAGCCATCGGCCTGGCGTCGCACTTGTTTCAGCCAGTCGGCCAGCTGCTGGCCGTTACTGCTGAACTGACACCAAATGGGCGCTGCCAGCATCGGTGGCGCTGCAGCGACCCAGCGGGCGAACTCTTGCGCCTGCGGGCTAAATAATTGTTCGAGTTGTTGTTGCAGTAACTGGCCCGCTGCCGCCACAGGTAATAAGCCTTCGGCCTGAATTTGCTGCAACTCCTGCTGCAGGCTTTGTTGCCAATCTTGCTGCCGCTGCAGCGCTGCCTGCAATTTTTGCTGCAACCGCTGCTGTAACTGCCAACGGGCCAGACCGTCCAGGGCAAAACTTTCGGTCTGCTGTTGCTCCATGCTGCTGATATCCAGGTCGACTTTTAACCGCTGACGGAAAAAAAACCGCACCGGATCTTTCAGCCATTGCGCCAGTCGTTCCAGATCCCAGACCGGTAATTGTTCGGGTAAGGCTAAAGGTGCTGCCGCCCCCCCGGCATTGGCATTCGGCGCAGCTGCGTATAAAGCCCGCCACTCATGCTGATAACTCTGATATTTGCTATCGCCTTGCAGATAACGCCGGCTAAAAGGTTGCAGCGGATGATGCACCGTCAGCGCCGCTAACAGCGCCTCTCCTTGCAAGAGTTGGGCGTCAGCGGCGGTGCCTGGTGTGCGCAGCCGCCACACGGCCGCCAGATGATCACGCAGTTGCCCCACCAACACCGATGGCGCACGTTCACTGTTATCATGCACACTGTGACCAAGCCAGCTGATCCGAAGCCGCTGTCTGGCTGATAACAAAGCCTCCAGAAACAGGTACCTGTCATCATCCCGTCTGGAACGATCACCGGGCCGGTATTGCTGCTGCATCAAATCAAAATCCAGTCTGGCCATCTGGCGCGGAAAATCGCCATCATTCATCCCCAGCAGATGAATTTGGGCAAAAGGAATGGCCCGCATCGGCATCAGGGTGGCAAAGTTGACGGCGCCGGCTAAAAATCTTTGTGTCAGCCCCTGACCGGCAAAAGGTTCTAACCAACCGTCAGCCACCACCGCCAGCTCCAGGTCGGTATCCAGCCCGGCGTGCTGACATTGCGACAACCAGTCAGCTAGTGCCTGTTGCAACTGGCCGAGCAAACTTTGCTCTTGCTGGCTTTGCGGTAGAAAAAAATCAGCCAGCAATTGTTGTAACCACTGCTGCCAGGCCGCAGGCGTCCGGCGCTCGGCGCTTTGCTGCCAATAATGCGTTAATTTGTCCAGTAACAGTGCCAGTTGACCGGCCAGTGCCGCCGACAAACCCGCCACCTCTGCACAAGGCGCAATCCCCTGCCAGCTTTGATCGGTGGCGCCCATGGCATAACCTAACAACATCCGCTGCAACCCATGGAGCCAGCTGTTGTCGTGAAAGTCGGCCGGCAAGCCGAGACTTTGCCGCTGCGTTGCATCCAGTCCCCAGCGGATCTGCGCCTTTTCAATCCAGAGTTTGAGCAACAGAATATCAGCCGGTTGCAAGGCAAAACGTTGTTGTAAAGCCGGCAGTTGCAACAAATCCAGCACAGTACTGACACTAAACCGCTGCTGGCGCAAACTGAGCAGCAATTGTAACGCTTGCAACAAGGGCTCCTGCTGCAAGGCCGATTGGTCAGCAATAGTAAATGGAATATAACGCGGATCGTCTTTGCTGATCCGGCCAAACACGGCACTGATCGCGGCAGCATAATGCTGAATATCCGGCACCATCACCATGATATCGGCCGGAGTTAAGGCGGCATCGGCCGCAAATTGGGCCAGTAAATCATCATGCAGAATTTCAATTTCCCGCATGGCACTATGTGCGGTGGCAAAACACAGGCTGGCGGCGCTTGCTGTGGTCAGTTCCGGCCAAAGGGCGGCACTTTCGTGCACCGGCCGCAACTGTAAAATATCGGCCTGTAATTGTGCCAGCAGATGTGTCGCTGTTAACTCGGAAAACAAATCAATCCGCTCGCCGGCAAACAACGCCAGATGCTGCCGGGTCTGGTCAAATTCATCGAGCAGACGGATGTAATCGCGGCCTTGTTTCCCCCAGGCGGCCAATAAGGGCTGGGCATGATTGGGTAACTGCTCAGCATTCAGTTCAGCCGGCATACTTTGTTTGCGTTGCTGGCGCTGTTGCTGCGCTTTAAATAACTCTTTATCCGCAATAATATCGGCCCAGTAATGCTGACAAGGGTTGTGCACCGCCAGCAGCACCTGGGTATATGGGGCAATGGCCGCCAGCGCTTCCAACACTTGCTGCGGCAAACTGGACACGCCGAACACGATGACCCGGCGTGGTAAACCCACTGGCCTTTGCTGCAGACTAAAGCCTGCAGCCGCCTTGAGAAAGCTCTGATGTAAATTGGCGCGACTAAACTGCCGTTCAATGGCCGGGACATCCGCCAGAATGGCGCGCCAGAGTGCCGGTTGCCATAACTGCTCTGCAGGTAAGGCAGTACTTTGACCTTGCGGCTGCAGCAACACATCCTTGCCCTGACCCCAGGCATGCAACCAGTCGGCCCGATAGACCTGATACTGGTCAAATAAATCGGCCAGCTTAAACGCCAGTTGTTGTAATTTGCCCTGACTGGCATCACCTTGCAGATAACTGGCAATCACGGCAAATTCATCCTGCAGCGCCAGCTGAGGTAATAAGCGGAATAAGCGCCAGCGCAACTGAGATTTGTCAAAACCAGACTGTTCCGGAATCGCCTGCGCTGGCAGCAGTAGCCGGTATAACTGCCAGATAAACCGGCCCGGCATCTGTAAACTTAAGCCACAGGCAATACCGGCACCGCCTGAAGTGACATCCGCCGGATCCGGATCTGCCGCCAGCGCCAGTTTCAGCCACTGCGCAATACCGTTACTTTGCACCAGCACAGTTTCACTTTCCAATACTGCCAACGGATAGGCCTTGGTCCATTGCACCACTAAAGCTCTTAATTGCTCCGGTAAATTGGCATGGACCACTAAAAAGCCGGGCTCTAACGGCTCAGCAGAGGATATAAACACAGGATGATTCCTTGAATTTGGCCAGCCAACGGGCCTGTTGCCACCAGATGTGCATCGTCATATCAGGCACTGTTATCAGGCACTGTTATCAGGCACTAGCCACCTGATTACGACCCGCCGCTTTGGCCTGATACAGCGCATGATCCGCCCGGCTCATCACTTCGCGCACATCTTCCTGCCGTCCGGCTTGAGTCACGCCGAGGCTGACACTGATACGAATCCCCGGATAGGCAGTAAAATGTAACGCGGCGACCACGCCTCTTAAACGCTCGGCAATCTCAATAGCCGCTTCCAGCCGGGTTTGTGGCAGCACTAATAAAAATTCTTCACCACCGGTCCGGCCGAGCCGGTCAGTAGTGCGCGCTAAACTTTTCATCGCCTGCGCGGTTTGTTGCAGCACCTGATCACCGGCATCATGGCCAAAATTGTCATTACATTGTTTAAAAAAGTCGATATCAATCAGTACCAGACACCAAGGTTCAAATGACAGCTCACTGCGTTGGCGCACTTGTTCGGCAAACCACAAAATACTACGTCGGTTGGCCACCCGCGTCAGTTCATCTGTCATCGCCAGCCGGTGTAACTGCCGGTTGCGCTGAATTTGTGAAATCGCATACAACAAGGCAATCAGCGCCAGCAGAATAAACAAGCCAATGGCGATATATTGCCAACGCTGGGCTGATTCAAGAGTCTGGACCTGTTGCATCGATAATTTATTTTCCAGCGTCAACTGCTGATTTTTTTCGGCTTGTAAGGCGCTATCAAACTGATATCTGAGCAAAGATTCCCGCTGTTGTTTGGCCAGATTATTTAACTGTTCCTGCAATTTATTGGCAGCCATCAGTCTTTGGTAGGCCTGGGCATAATCGCCGGCGCGCGCCAATGCCACTGACCAGGTTCGTTGTAACCACAATAAATAACGCGGGCTGTTCAGTGCTAATAACTCGGCCTCAGCTTGTAAAAACCGCTGCTGTGCCGCAGCCGTCTGCCCGGTGGCAGATAAAGCTTCGGCATAATACAAATAAAATAATCCCTGATTAACGACTTGGGCACCACCTGGTTGTTGCGCCAGCTGTTGAAGTTGCGGCAGGATCTGCGCCGCCAGCTCGACACTCTGGCTATAGCGCTGTTCCAGATTGGCCACCCAAATCAAATCAATATCAACGGCGGTGACAAAAGCTGACTCACCAATTTGCTGGTATAATTTTCGTACCCGTTCCAGCAACTGCTTGGCATCCACCGTTTTGCCCTGTTCACCATAGACAAAAGCTTTTTGCTGTAATAAAAATGCAAGTCGATAACTGTCACCCGGCGCTGTGAACTCATTTTCACTCAGTTCAAGATATTCAATGGCTTTGTCATATTCACCCATACGGCGAAAAGAAGTGCCGATATTTTGTACTGCATAGCCAATACCATAACGGTGCGACAGCGATTTGTATAACTTATGGGCTTCAAACAGCGCCACCAGCGAATCGGCATACTGACCGCGAAAGGAATGCATATCAGCTCTGGCCGATAAAGCAATGGCCAGCGTCAATTTATCCTCACTGCGTTTGGCCAGTTCAACCGCCTGCGCTAAATCAGCTTCCTGCTCTGCCAGTTGATTACTGTTGCCATAATGGCCGGCGCGGCACAAATAAAAATGCCCCAGGATCAGAGGTTGCTGCTGTAATGCTGGCTGCCCAATAAACTGATTGGCAAACCGGATGCCGGCCTTGGGATCATCCGGATAATTGCTACTACATAATTCGCGTTGCAGCCTGAGTTCACGCAGCGCATCGCCAGGCGGTACATAACTTTGCAATTGCCGGGCAAACTGTTCCACCGCCGCGCGATCGATAAAAACCAGCTCACCATTGTCCAGTTGCCGGATTAAAGCATCAAAACGTGCCGCATCAGCGGCCTGCGACACTGGACTTATCAGCCACAAACAGCAAGCAAGCACCCGGCAAAACCCCGGGTATAACCTCGTCCACCAACCACAATGATTGGCACTGATGCAAACATGTTGGCTGGCAGACTTGGTTAGCAACGATCAGACCTCTTGGCTAGCCGCTGGATAACCATCCGGATTTTGCTGTTGCCAGCGCCAGGCATCCTGCACCATATCAGCCAGGGTCCGGCTGGCTTGCCAGCCAAGTAAGGCTTTGGCTTTGGCCGGATCGGCATAACATTCGGCAATGTCACCGGGACGGCGCGCCACGATTTGATAAGGCACGGCGACCTGATTGATCTCGCTAAAGGCTTGCACCATCTGCAATACGCTATACCCCTGACCGGTGCCCAGATTGACGGTCACTAAAGCCGGCTGCTGTTGCAAATATTGTAAGGCTTTAACATGACCATCGGCTAAATCCATCACATGGATATAATCGCGCACACCAGTGCCATCGGCAGTCGGATAATCGTCACCAAAAACCGATAACTGCGCCCTTTTGCCAACTGCGACCTGGGTAATAAAGGGCATCAGGTTATTTGGCGGACCATTTGGGTCTTCCCCAATCAGGCCACTTTCGTGCGCCCCGACCGGATTAAAATAACGTAATATCGCAATACGCCAAGTCGGATCAGAAGCCTGTAAATCAGCCAGAATATACTCCAGCATCAGTTTACTCTGACCATAGGGATTGGTTGCGGAGCGAGGTGCATCTTCCCGGATCGGCATGTGTTTGGCATCACCGTAGACAGTGGCTGACGAACTGAAGACCAATTGTTTCACCCCAAATTCAGCCATGACCTGGCATAAATTCACGGTGCCGGCGACATTATTGTCATAATAACGCAGCGGTTGCGCAGTGGACTCTCCAACCGCTTTTAAGCCGGCAAAATGCACCACAGCACTAATGTCATATTGACTGAATACCTGCCTTAACAAGGCGGCATCGCGGATATCGCCTTGAATTAACGGCAGTGGTTTACCACTGATTTGTTCCACCCGCCGCACAGATTCCGCTTGGGAATTGCAGAAGTTATCCAGTGCCAGCACTTCAAAACCGGCCTCCAGCAGGCAAATCGCGGTATGACTGGCGATATAACCGGCACCACCGGTTAATAAAATTTTTGACATGGTACTCCCTTAAGGCAAGACTTTACGAAACGGCTTCACGGTACTGCGGGCGTATACGCCGGCAGCCAGATAAGGATCAGCCGCGGCCCAAAGCTCTGCTGCTGCCAGTGAAGCAAATTCGGCCACCACCAGGGAGCCGGTAAAACCCGCTTCGGCGGGGTCTTCAGCGTCAATGGCTGGCAAGGGTCCGGCCAGCAATAACCGGTGTTCAGCGGCTAACAATTGCAACCTTGCCAGGTGCGCTGGCCGGGTTAATTTGCGTTGCGCCAGACTGTCAGCAACGTCTTCTGAGTAAATCATATAATACATAAGAACTTCCTTCAGGCTTTGGGCGAAGATACCAGATAGTGTTGTTATTTTCCAATCAGGACATCAGCTTAGCAGGGAAACAACGGCATGATCATGACAAAGAGACGGGGGTTGATAAAAGGCTGTGTCAGACCTGAACGGCAACGGACACAGCCATCATCCATTCAGGCTGCGGCGCCTAAGGTCGCTTTACGGTGATTATATAAGTCGACTAAAGCTTGCATCTGCACCGCATCGTAAGGCACCAGATTACTGAGGATCATGCGTTTTTCACCGGTGCCTATCACTTCATCACCGACTTTTAACGCGAACTCCAACACCACATTGCCACGTTTTCCATCCACCTGCAGGCTGGACGCCGTCAGCTGTAACGACGGACAACAATCGGTAAAACGGAAGAATTGCAGAGCCATACTCTGATAAATCACCAAAGGCCGCTGCGGATGGATCATGACCTGATGTTGTTCCATCAAAGGCTGCAGAATATGTGGAAAATTCTGACCAGAAAAACGGACATAATCCTGGATCAAAGCTTCAATGAACTGACAATTCTGCATCACTTCACCACTTTGGGTCAGCGTCAGGTAACTTTTATCCTGTTGGTCCAGGATCTGAACCTCAGCCCCCTCTGCAACACAGTGCAGCGGTACATCGGCCCCCACCATGCCGTTAAAGGTAATCGTCAGCTGTTTGGACAAACCATTTTTGTGCAACAAATAAGCAAACAATAAATCGCCTGGTACACAAAACCTTTTACTGTCTTCATCGTGAATGGGATTAAAATCAGTTGCCACTACTTTGGCAAACTGACTGGCCTGCTGGCGGCTGAACCAAAACTGGTCCGCCTGTTGCTGGACGTAATTCTGTAACAACATAAATACTCTCATCGTCAACTTGATTGCCAAAGTGTACATCAGCACCGGTAATCCAATGGTTTTACCAGTCACTCTTGTGCTGAAGTGCCAGCATAACAGCACGCCCAGACAAAACAACTGTATATTTTCACAGTCAACGCTTGCTTTTTGAACGAAACATGAATACTGTATAAGCATACACTGTATAAATAAACAGTCCCACTGTACGGAGCATGTTATGTTGATTCCTTCTTCGGTTGTATCTCAGCCTTTAGTCACTGACTTGCATGCGGTAAACCGCACAGCGATTGCTTCAGGTCACCGGCTGCCTCAGCCTTGGCTATCGCAACAGCAACAACAACTGGCGGCAATTTGTGCACAAATTACCCGCTGGCAGGATGAGCAGATATCAACCAGCGGCTGGTTATTAGTCATAGCACCACCGACGGTACTGACCAAAAGTATCCTGGCGCAACTGGGGATCTGCTGCCAGCGTATTTTGCTGATCCAACACAAACAAATCAGTCATTTTGACAACCTGATGCGCGATGCGCTGACCTGTTCCACTTGTAGTGCTGTGTTAAGTTTTTTACCGGCCGATGATCCACAGTTAGCGGATTACCACTACCTGTCCGTTAAATACGGCACTGATTTATATAATCTGCCGACCCCGGTTACTGTGACGACCCATTAACGTTGAGCCTATCCAGGCTTTTGTTTGGCCGGCCCATTGTTCGGGTTGTTGCGCGCAATGAGGACGTTCAGGCACTGCAACTCATGACTGTAATTCATGACTGCGCCTATTGAAGGCGTTCAGTCACCAGGCTGAATGGTCGTGTTGCGTTGCGACTATGGCCACGCCACTGCAAAGGCGCAAACGGCCCCGCCGTCTGCTGCAGTGCACTGAGGACTTTGGTCAACGAGCTTTAGGCGCCGCTGCAGGTACTCTTGCTCAGGCTATGCCTGCTGCGGCGAATCCAATGCAAGGCACTGCGGTGTCATTAAAATGATGGCATGAGAAGAAATGTGCTTTAAAGTTAAAATCTGGCGAGTGGCCGCATAAAAGCTGTCGACTGAAGTTGGCCTGTGGCAGCCACGGACAGAGATGCTGGCAACAAAATCTGTTGGGTTCTGTCGTCGATACCGCTAACATTGCCGTTTTTAAACAGCGGATTTGTCATGACAACTTGTTATTGTGGTGTTCAGCAGGATTTTGCCAGCTGTTGTCAGCCTTTATTGCTGGGCGAGAACTTCGCCAGCACGCCGGAACAACTGATGCGCAGTAGATTTAGTGCTTATTGTACCAAAGCAATCAGTTACATCGCGCAAACCTATCATGTGTCACAAAGAAGTGCCGCAGCCACGGCTGAAATCACCGACTTTGCGCAAGCAGCGTATTTTCTTGATTTGCAAGTCCATAGTGCCAGTGCGATCACAGTGCTCAACAACGCCATATCGCAACAGCAGCCACTCGAACCGGCTAGCGACACTATGCTACCGCCTGAACTGGTGCAGCATTTACCCCTTGATGCCAGCGCAGTCGCAACCGTGAGTTTTAGTGCCCGTTTTATGTTGCAGGATAAACTGCATCAACTGACTGAGTTATCCCGTTTTGTCTGCTGCGCTGAACGTTGGTTTTATCTCGATGGCCGACTGAGCCCCAAACCGGCGCAGAAAATCAGCCGTAATGACGCCTGCCCTTGCGGCAGTGGTAAAAAATATAAAGTCTGTCAACATCACGCAAAGGAATGCCCTGCAACCGGCGGCTATTGAATTAACTGCATTGGCCGGCGTTGGTCGACCGGTCAAAATTCAAACAGCCCGGCAACAGCCTCCTCATGCTGAGCTGCGGCTCTGCTGATGGATACAGAGTTCATCATGTGCAGTTATGCAGATAACGGCATGCCCTGTAACACTTCATAAAGCCCGGTGGCATCAGCAATTTTTGGCTCAACTTGTTGCCCTTGCAGACGCCGCAACGTATGGGGTCCCAGATTATCCAGTACTTCAGCCGATAATTTACCGGCGTCATGTTTGACCACAGTGGGGGCTGGTGCTAACAAATGTAATAACCGCCACTGCGACAGACCAGACTGGACAAAACCTTGTTGCTGCCTGCCAAGCACTGCCACATCATCGGTTTGCATGGCAAAATCTCTGGCTTTGGGCACCCCCAACTGCTGATATAAATCTGCAGCAGCCAGCACAGCCGGGCTTTCTGGCGGATAAAAAGGTGCCATTTCTTCAGCTGCTGGCGATAACATCGCCAGCCAGAGAGCAAAATCAGCCCTATGCTGATGCTGTAATGCATGGTTCAGTTGCCCCTGCAATTGCCATTCATTGATCAGTAACGACATTTTTTGCTTAATTTTACTACGAATGCTGACTTTATCGGCAGTCAGTTGCTTTTCTTAAGATTATTTCTTTACAACAGCAAACTTTTTGGTAGTATGGCGGCCACGTGGAGGGGTTCCCGAGTGGCCAAAGGGATCAGACTGTAAATCTGCCGGCACTGCCTTCGAAGGTTCGAATCCTTCCCCCTCCACCATCTTCTACTACTACCGCAATTTTTTTCGGCTCAACTAAAAAATCGAATAAAAATCTTATACTTATCCATCTCTCAATAGCATCAAAGTATTATTTCCCGACCTTGCAATGTTGTTTTACAGCAGTTTTGTCGCTTGGGCTGTAAACCAACTACGTTCTCACTTGCTTTAATGCCATTTGTTTTCCACACTTCGTGCACAACACAGATAACTGGTTAACTGCATGAGTTCGTTGTTGGTCGCAGATTTAACTGTGCTGGTGGTGGATGACCAGCGCCCATTTCAAGTGATGCTCAAAGGTATCTTAACCAGCCTCGGACTGTTACAGGTCCAGTTTGCCAACAGCGGCGAGCAAGCCATGAGCCGCTGTAACAAAACTGAATTTGATTTGCTGTTTGTCGACTACAATCTTGGCTCCGGTAAAAATGGCCGGCAACTGCTGCAAGATCTGCGGGAGCGGCAACTCCTCAAACCCAGTAGTATTTTTATTATCGTGACCGGCGAGAATACCGTCACTATGGTGATGAGCGCCGTTGAGCTGGAACCCGACGATTATCTGATTAAACCTTTTTCGCAAAGTCTGCTGAAAAACCGCTTGCTGAAATTGCAACAAAAAAAACAGCAGTTGGCTGAGCTTTACCAAGCGCTGTATCTGCAGGACAATCAGCAGATCATCCAGTGTTGCCAGCACCATATCAGTCAACAGGGGCGTTACGAGCAATTTTGCCGCCGCGTATTGGCTGAACGCTGGTTGCTGCTACGGGAAGATGACTTATTCGAGCAATTGTTAACAAACAGTCTGGCACAGCGCCGGCCCAGTTGGGCACTGTTGTTATTTGCCCGCTTTCGTTTACTGCAACAAAACTATCCATCTTGCCAGCAGCTCTGCCAGGAAGTGATTGACACCAATCGCCTTTGTGCTCAGGCCTACGATATCCTGAGCCAATGCCAACTGGCGCAACAACAAACAGAAGAAGCCTTTAGCAGCGTGCAACAGGCGGTGGCAATCGCGCCCTTTCATCTGCCACGCCAATATTTATTGATGGATGTTGCCCGACAAGCCGGTCGGATTACCGACATGGTCCAGGCCAGTAAACAAATTTTTGAATTGACCCGCCGCACCAATCAGCAGGATGTCACGCATTTACTCAATTATATTCGCACACTGCTTGATGCCATTGAACAAACAGAAGATCCCGGCAAAAGAAACAGATTACAGCAAGAAACTATGCTGGCGTTACACCGGCATCAAAAGGATGAACAGCTACTTAAGGATCTTGATTTTAGCCGCTTTGAACAAATCTGCCTGGCCAGAATTGAAGCGATGGATGGCCGCTATCAGCAAATCAAAAAAATGCTCAGTCCATTTCAGCAGGAAATCACCACAGCAGATGCCGAGCTGGTCGATTTAATTATGCTGTTATTCCGTATTGGTGAATTTGAACAGGCTGAAACCTTGCTGGCACAATTGCCGGAGCATGAAAAAACCGATCCGGTACTCAGCCCGATGTTACAACAGCAACAACATAAATATCAGCAACTGAGTACCCAACTGACCGATCTGAATAAAGATGGCATTCAACTGTATCAGGAAGGCAAGTATCAAGAGGCTATTATTGTCTTCGAACAAGCCTTGCAGCTGGCACCTTCGAACAGTGGCGCCACCCTGAATTTAATCCAGGCATTGCTGCAAGTTCTTATCACACAACAAAAAAACAAATCACTGCTGTTATATCAACGCTGTCGGCAACTGTTTAAAGCGATAGAACCAAGCATATTGCCGCAGCAGCACCAGCAAAGATACGCTGAGCTACAACAGCAATACCAGCAAATCCGCCTCGAGCTGAAACAAAGTAGTTAACCTGAACCCAGGTTACTTAGCTGCAACCCTATCAGGCTTGTGGCGGGAGCGCCAAAGCTGTCAGCAGTTCCTGATACAGCGCACTGGCACCAATGCGGACCAGTTCAGGTTGGGCCAGGCGACCGGTCACGGTCTCATACAGCTCGCACAGTTCCAACGCTTGCGCCACAGTACGGACCCCGCCAGAGGCTTTGAACCCGACAGGCCGGCCTGCCGCGGCGATCACTGTCAGCATAATTCTTGCAGCTTCAATGGTGATACCGACCGGAACCTTGCCGGTCGATGATTTAACAAAATCAGCGCCACCTTCAATCACCAGTTCGGTAGCCTTAATGATTTGCTGCGCCGTACTCAGTTCGCCCGATTCGATAATGATCTTCAGGCTCGCCTGAGGGCAGGCTTGGCGGACATCATACAAAAAACTTTTCACCTGTCCGCACTCTCCGGCCAGCAAAGCCCGATAGGGCAGCACACAATCAATCTCGGTCGCCCCCAGCGCCAGTGCCTGCTCTATCTCTGCCACCACTTGGTCCGCTGGCGCTAAGCCCGCTGGGAAGTTCACCACCGTCGCTAACTGGACTGCCACTTGCTGCTGTATCAGCGCTGTGTTGGTTTGGGCTAAAAATTGCGGATAAACACAAAAAGCTGCCGGCATGGCATCGGCTCTGACATGCTGGCTTAACCAGCGTTGCATGGCGGCTGCATCATCCGCTTCATTGAGTCGGGTTAAATCAAGCAACTTTAATAATTGCTTTAATTTCAGTTGATTGGTCATATAGTAAGGTCCTGATCACGCCTGTTGAACGGCAAGTTTGGCTGTTGGGCTGGCCAACTTGTTATTTTGTTGGCGGATTAAAGCAGAAATCCCCTACCGAAAGAAAGGTTTTCAGCGCAGTTGCAGTGAAAAATGCGCTGATCACAGCCGTCACAGTTCAAGGTCCTGCGCCGTGGCGGCTAACAACACCAACTGATGCTGATGGGCCCGTAACCACTGCTTGACCCGCGGATAATCCGGATAAAACTGCGCCACCAGTTGCCAAAATTGAGCTGAATGATTCAGATAACGTAAATGCGCCAGTTCATGGACCACCACATAATCGGCCACCCAAAGCGGCGCCAGTAACAAACGCCAGTTAAAACTCACTTCGCCTTTAGAGGTACATAAACCCCATTTGCGTTGCCAATCGCCAATACTCACGCTCGTCGCCTGCACTTGCATCAGTGTTTGCCAGTACAACACCCGACTGGCAAACCATTGCTGTGCCTGCTGCTGATACCATTGCATCACCAATTGTTGCTGCCAGTTGGCTCTGTTGGCCGGCTTGACCCGGCGTGATAACTGCACCCACAATTGCTGGCCTTGCAGACTGACCGCATTGTGGCTGTCCAGCACAGTGTTAAGCTGTAACTGGGTATCCAACCAAGGCAAACGCCGCTCAGCCAGATACTGTGGGGCTGGTTTGGGCTGACTCAACGCCAGATGCTGACGCACCCAATGTTGTTTTTCACAAATAAATTGTTCTATCGACAACTGCGGTAAACCAACAGGCGCCAACACCCAAAGTTCGCCCTGCTTCACCTGTAAAGCCAGGCTGCGGCGGCGGGTAGAACGTTTGAGTTGATACGGCAACTGACTCAAAGGGCACAGATAGTTCAAAGCGGTAATCACCCTATTTAATCAACAAATCAGCTCCGGCGCAGCATAACGATGATCCCAGGCCACCACAAGTGGCAGCTTCGCAACCACGCACAGTTAATGCTATGATGCAGCTTTTGGCACTGAGGCTAAACCTAAGTCATGAAAATAATTTCATTTAATATCAATGGTCTTCGTGCAAGACCACATCAGCTTGCCGCTTTAATTGAACAACACCAGCCCGATTTTGTCGGCCTGCAGGAAATTAAAGTCCATGATGACGAATTCCCTTTGGCAGAAGTGCAAAAACTAGGTTATCAGGTGTACTACTTTGGCCAAAAAGGCCATTACGGCGTCGCAATCCTCAGTAAAACACCAGCTGATTCAATGCAATATGGCTTCCCAACTGATGCTCCGGATGCACAACGCCGGATGTTAATCGGTCGCTGGACCTTAGCTGATGGCCGCGCTTTTACCTTGCTCAATGGTTATTTCCCGCAAGGCGAAAGCCGCGACCATCCAGTCAAATTCCCGGCTAAACAGCAGTTTTATGCCGATTTAATGACTTATCTGCAGCAAAACCATCAGCCGGACGAATTACTGGCCGTGATCGGTGATATTAATATTTCGCCGCTGGAAGTGGACATCGGTATCGGTGAAGCCAACCGTAAACGCTGGCTCAAAGATGGCAAATGTTCCTTCCTGCCAGAAGAGCGGCAGATGCTGCAACAGGTCAAAGACTGGGGACTCTTTGACACCTTCCGCGCCTTACATCCGGAGCGGACTGAACGTTATAGCTGGTTTGATTATCGTTCGAAAGGTTTTGATGATAACAGAGGACTGCGGATTGATGTGGTGATGGCTACTGCACCTTTAGCGGCTTGTTGTATCGAATCTGATGTTGATTACGAACTACGTGCCATGGAACGCCCTTCCGACCATGCTCCGGTCTGGTCAAGCTTTAAACTTTCATAATTTACATCGATGCCCGTCTGCCCTAACAACGCTCACCCGCCGTTGTTAGGGAGATAGAGTTAACCCGCCTTCCGGTGCACTATAAATAATGCCGGATAAAAGCTTTATCCAGTTGAGTCACCGCCTGCTGTAATAGCCTGGCCAAATCTGCATAACACGGCTTGGCAGCTGGCTGATTGACACTCACACCACTGCTACGTAATTTGTCGGCAATGTCCAGATACCAACTGAGCATCGCCGGTGGTAATTCTGACATCGCACGCCGGCCCAGCCAAAACCAGCCCTGAAATGGTAATAACAGCAAAAATAACGCCGATGCCAGCGCCTGAGCCAGATAATCCTGACCGAACCAGTTCAATTGTACCAACAGTGACAATACACTCACACCAGGCAACACCTGCTGACCAAAACGAGTCAGGCGGATGATCTGATTTTCCGGGAATATACTGTTTAATTCATTGAGCAGCGGCCAGGTTTTGCTGTAATTCAGCCCAGCCTGCAAAGTTGTCATCAGATTCTGTTGCATAATGCCTCCACCACTACTCAGAGATATCTTACCTTAGCATAGATCGCAGCACAGCAAGGCCAGCGCGCTGAGTTTATCTGCCAGCACTCAGGCATTGAGCGCTCTGCCATAGGCTCAAAATTGCAGCAGTGTTACACTTTTAACGGCAAAAAATGCAGTTTAAAGCAGCAACCAGCCAGTAAAATAAGGTTTCAGAGCAAAAATATTCTCATATTTTATGTTTTCGCAGCTCTTGAACTAATTTCCACTTGAGTGAAATATAACAAAAAATATGCCACTCAACAATGTTTATTAAAATCAATGCATTACCAATTATAAACAGAGAAATACACAAAGTTACCCACAGAATCTGTGGACAACTTTTTCCGTTAAAAATGCGGCTATCCCGCGGTTGAGATGAAAAATAACAACAATAAATAACGGCTTTAACATGAAATTTCATTGAAACAATGATTTTCCGGCGTATTTCCTGTGAATTATTCATTTATCGGTGAGCAGCATAACAAAACCGGCAGTGGCAACTGGCAAAAAAAAGGCTGGATGATAAATTTGCTACACCCCAGCGCGAATTATTCGGTACTATTTAGCCATCCATGGTTTGATGAGTGAAAGACATGCAGCTCCCATTTGGCAATTTGCATCTGGTCACAGCGCTGCCGCATCTGCCAGGCTTAAGTATCCGTAGTCCGGCCAGTGGTGTGGTGCAACAGTTAAGCCAAAGTCCGCAGCCGGCGGCGGCTGCCGGTTTTTATGGTGCTGGCCTTTGTTTGCAGCTACAAGGCAATCAGTTATTGGCACCCTTTGATGGCACCTGGCAACAACTGGATCACTGTGGTCAGCAGTTAGCATTGCAACATCAAAACGGCTTACAACTGCTGATGCAATTCCCCAAACAGTGTGCCGATCATCACGGCATTGGATTTGACTGGCAGGTACCGGCCCAGAGCCGGGTGAAAGCCGGTCAGCTATTGCTGAATTTTGACTGTGCCCTGATGACACAGTGGTGTAAACCGCTGCTGTTGACGATTACACTACCGCAACAGGATAAGTTCAGCCGGATCTGGAGCAGACCGGTTTATCATCAGGCCGGCACTGATACATTATTTTTCATTGAAGTTAAAACTGTTGCGTAAACAGTGATTAAGACGGACTCAGCTTATGACCATCACGATGTACGGCATCAAAAATTGTGACACCATCAAAAAAGCCCGCGCTTTTCTGAACGACCAGCAGATTGATTTTATATTTCATGACTACCGGCAGGATGGCTTGACCGCGGCATTGTTAGCTGAAGCATCAGCGCAACTGGGCTGGCAGTCGCTGCTCAATAGTCGCGGCACCACCTGGCGTAGTTTAAGCGAGCAGGATAAAGCCGATGTAGACGCAACCAAAGCACTGCACCTGATGTTGACACACCCGGCATTAATTAAAAGGCCGCTGCTGGACATCAACGGTACTTTTCACCTTGGCTTTAGCCAGCCACAATATCAACAATTAATTCAGAGTCTGTGATGAACCAAGCAGTGTATGAAAGCCCGGTGGTCGAACTGACCCGGCAACTGATTTCCCGTCCTTCGGTCACTCCACTGGATGAAGGCTGCCAGCAATTAATGGCCGATCGGTTGGCTGCGCTTGGCTTTGTGATTGAATCGATGTTTTTTGAAGATACCCTTAATCTGTGGGCGCGCCGTGGTCAGGGTAAACCGCTGTTCTGTTTTGCCGGCCATACCGATGTAGTGCCAACCGGGCCACTGGAGCAATGGCAAACACCACCCTTTGCCCCCACTATTATTGACGGCATGATGTATGGCCGTGGTACTGCCGATATGAAAGGCAGCCTGGCGGCGATGATTGTGGCGACTGAACGCTTTCTGGCGACACATCCGACGCTCAGCGGCGACATCGCGTTTTTAATTACCAGCGATGAAGAAGGTCCCTTTATCAACGGCACCAAAAGAGTGATTGAAGTGCTGGAAGCACGGCAGGAGAAAATCCGCTGGTGTCTGGTGGGTGAACCCTCCAGTAGCCATCAGGTCGGAGACGTGATTAAGAATGGCCGCCGCGGCTCGCTGACCGGTTACCTGACCATCAAAGGTGTACAAGGCCACGTGGCTTACCCACATTTGGTGGTGAATCCAATCCACCGCGCAGCGCCGGCTCTGGCAGCGCTCAGCCAGGAAGTCTGGGATCAGGGCAATGCGTTTTTTCCGGCCACCAGTTTTCAGATCTCCAATATTCAGGCAGGCACCGGCGCCACCAATGTGGTGCCCGGCGAGCTGACCCTGACCTTTAACTTCCGTTACAGCACAGAAGTGACGCATCAGCAGTTACAACAACGGGTGCTCGCTCTGCTAGACGCTCATCAGTTGGACTATCAGCTCGATTGGGTGCTCAATGGCCTGCCGTTTCTGACCGATTCAGGTTCGCTGGTGGCGGCGGCAGTGCATGCAGTGCAGCAGGTGCAAGGCTTTACGCCGGCACTGGAAACGTCCGGTGGTACTTCCGATGGCCGTTTTATCGCGCCGACCGGTGCTCAGGTACTGGAACTGGGGCCATGTAACGGCACTATTCATAAAATTAATGAATGCGTACGGGTGCAGGATCTGGAATTACTGACCGATATGTACGAAGCCATTCTCAAGCAGATGTTGACCTGATGTCGCTCAGTCTGCTGCTGACCGGCCGGCAAGCACCGGATTTACAGCTCGTCGGTGCAGTGCCATTAGAAACCAGCACGGCGGCCGCTTTTAGCAGAATGCAACAAGCGGCCAGACTCGATGGGCTGGAGCTGGCATTGGTATCCGGTTATCGTAACTTTGAGCGGCAGGCCGCGATCTGGCAAGCCAAGCTGCAGGGCCTGAGGCCGGTCTATGACGCGCAACAACAAGTGGTAGATCTGACCAAGTTGCAGGGTTTCGCCAAACTGGAAGCTGTGCTGTTATATTCGGCGCTACCAGGCGCCAGCCGCCATCACTGGGGCACAGATCTGGATGTATACGACAGCGCTGCGGTCGATACGGACTATCGGGTGCAACTGGTCGCCGCCGAATATCAACAGGGCGGGCCATTTTTCCGGCTCAGCCAATGGCTTTCGCAACATGCGGCCAGCTTTGGTTTTTTTCTGCCGTACCGGCAATACCTTGGCGGGGTGGCGGCCGAACCCTGGCATTTAAGTTACCAGCCGTTGGCCGCGCTTTATCAGCAACAATTTAGCTTAGCCATGTTGCATCAGGCTGTGTTGTCGGGAGAACTGGCGGAACAACCATTAATTCTGCAGCATCTGGCCCAGATTTTTCAGCGTTTTGTCAGCACTATTTGTCAGGAGGCGTGATGACGCTCAATTTTATTCTGGTGTTATTACTGGTGGTCGGACTCATTCTGGCAAATCTGGCGCTGTTAAAATATGGCAGTAAACCGATGCCAAAAAAGAAACCACCAACAGGTAACAGCAATAGCAGCACCCAACAGCAGGCACAATCACAGGCGGCAGTCAGCTCGGCGCTGATCCTGACCCCATCTGGCAATAGCCATGCTGAAAAGAGCGACCAGCCAGCAGCGCAACCAGCGTCTGAGCAGGCTGCCAACCAGGATGATCAGCAGCTTTAAACTGTGCCCTTAACGCGACGGCTCTGGCCAGTTAGTCGCCTTTGCGGTCAAAGCTGGAATAACCGCGGATAAACTTTTGCAGCTGATCGCGTAAATTAGGCGGTGTGCCTTTGATCACGAGCACATCCCGCTCGGCATCATATTGAATGCGATCGCCCAGGAGCTTCTGCTCAAAACTCAGACTTAAACCGGCCCCGGCCCCGGCAAACTTCACCAGCGTTTTCAGTTCTTTCACATCAACCGGAAATTGCTCTGCCACCGGCAACTCGCGCTCAGCACAATAACGGGCAAAAGCATGGTCATCGGAACTATCCACTGTGGCTGAAAGTTCTGTCAGCCGCACATCCTGGCCTTGTTTCGCCCTTTCTTCACAGTACTGATACACCTGTTTGCGGACATCATGCTTTTCCGCTGCATCATAGTCGCCTTCAGCCAGATATTCTTCAACCGATGCCAACACCACTTTGCTGCTGAGTTTTGGGTCGACGCCTTCTTCACAACCGAGAAAATCGAGGAAAAAGTCGGCCACTTTGCGGCCAGCGCGGCCACGAATGAAGCTGATATATTTGCCCTGCTCACTGGCCATCTGGTATTCGGTCAGATCAATTCTGGCAGCCAGCTGCATTCTGGCGATATCCAGATGTTTAGCACTGGCCAATTGTAAATCCGCCGTGACGGAGAAGTGCTCTTTGCTGCCCAGCAAAGCAATAAACAAATATTCATTTGCCAGATAGCGGTAATGACACAGCATAAAATAACCGGTTTCCGGGATCTGATGTTTGGTCAGTTCGACCACAAGTTGCCCGGTAGCCAGTTCTGCCAGACTGACAAAACTGCGTTCCTGCGCTTGCCAGTCGGCAATCGCCTGACAAAAATCGGCCGATTTGTCGGCACTGAATGCGGCGTAACCTTTGGCGGGTTTGCCGTTATAAGCCAGATGTAATTGTTCAATGAGTTCGGCAACCTGCGCATTGACAGGCACCAGTTCCTGCCGGAAATGGGCGGTTAATTGAGCAGATTCATTGGCTTCGATAAAGTTTATCGCCAGCAGATGCACGTCGACAGACATAAATTTTCCTGTTTAAATGGATTTCTGTTAGTATTCTACCTGTTTCATTCAGCTAATTTCAGAGTAATTCATGCCGATCCAATCCAAGTATTCCAACCAACAAATCGAAACTGTCGTGAACATCTTGTTGGAAACTTTACGCCAGCAACAGGCCACCACTGAACTGAGCCTGATGTGTCTGGGCAATACCATCAGCCACATTATCAAAACCAATGTGCCTGCCGCACAGCAGCAAGATGTCGCCCGGCACTTTAGTCAGGCCCTGCAAGACGCTGTCAACAGCAAGGTGCGTTGATCCGCCATGGTGCTCGAGCAAAACCTATCCCTTGTCAATAAAATTGACCGGTTATTACGCTGGGGCCATTGGTATACCTTTTTTAACATTCTGCTGGCACTGCTGATCACCGGTAGCTATTTTCTGGCGGATCCCTTGCCACACAGTGTGGTTGGCTGGCTGTATCTGCTGTTAAACTGGGTGGGCCATACCGCCTTTTTGTGTTTTTTATTTTTTATCCTGACGATTTTTCCGGTCAGTCTGATTTTCCCTTACCAACGTCATGTCCGTGGTATCGCCGCAGTGTTAGCAACCGCCGGCCTGGTCGCGCTGATTTTTGATGCTTATGTCTATCATAGCCTGGGTTATCACGCAGGTAGCGCCTCATATGAACAAACCACTGAGTTGTTACGCCAGCAAGTGGTCACCAATTTGCGTAATTTTATTCTGATCACCACCACTGTGGCTGCCTTGCTGCTGGTAATCCAACTGACCATCAGTAACTATTGCTGGAAAAAAATTGCCAGGTTGAGTTACTCCGGTCTGGGTAAACCAGCGCTGACCGTGTTACTCGGCTGTTTTGTGCTCAGTCATTTGCTGCATATCTGGGGCGATGCCCGCAAACTGGATGAAATTACCCGTCAAGACAACGTGTTACCTCTGACATACCCAGCAACAGCCCGGACAATGTTGACGCGTTATAACCTGATGGACAATGGTGAGCGTACTGAGCTCAGCGGGGCGAACTGGTTATCCCTGGCAGAACATCCGGAACAGGTGCAACTGCAATGTGAAACCGCGGTAAGCAAGGTGCCAGTGCAAATTTGGCTGCTGCCGATTGAGTCCCCATTGCCGGCGACTGAGTTAAAAACGCTTGGCTTGCGTCCCCTGCCGCAACATATGGCTCCGGCTGATGTGCAAACGGCCTGGCAAAATTTTTGGTACGCACGTTTTAGCAGTGAACAACCCAAGTCACAGTCACCACAGTGGTTACAGCAGTTACCGGCAGATTCTTTCAGCCTGCAGGCAAGTCCAGCCTGGCAGCAACGCTTGCCGGAACTCACAGCGTTGGTCAGCCAGCCAGGCAATAGCAAGATAAGCTTTGAACTGGTGGATGACGTCAAAAGTGCTGTCGCCGGTATCGCAAAGGCGCAACCGGACAGTATCCAGTTGTTGCTGCCGCTCACTGCTGCGCCCGGCAAGTTTGCCGTTGGCAAAATCAGCGTTTGGTATCGCTGGGATGCTTTACAGCAATTGAAACTCGACGAAGTCACCCAACAACTGGATTTGTTGCCAACCCTCCTAGCGCAACTGGGCTGCCACAATCAACAGCCATGGCATGGGGATAACCTGTTGCAACAGCGCCAGCAGACCAAGCTGAATATTGTGGCGAATCAACTGTATATGTTCCGCAAAGACAAAATGCAAATTATCGATCAGGACGGTGAATACAGTGTCTGGTCGGCCGGTTCCGGAGTTAAACTGGAACAAAAACTGGATATTCCTTTACTGACGGATGCCCTTAAACGTTTGCCTGCCAGCAAAACAGCGGTGTCTCACTGAATAGTCGCACTGAATAGTCGCACTGAATAGTTTCACTGATTAGCTCCAGGGCGGAAAACAGCTGTTGGACTGCCCGGCCTGCCCAGCGCTTGGCGTCCAACCCTTGGGGTCCAACCCTTGGGGTCCAACCCATATCAACAACTGTTTTCGCAGAGGTATTCGTGCTTGCTTATTGCAATTGCGAAGGCGCTTTATGCAGCCGGTTTCTTTTCCCCTGCAATTCCAGCTCAGCCAGATGAAATAAATTGGTGAATACAATTGCAGGCGCAGCCTCAGCAAATTTTTCCCGGTAAGCGATAGCCGCCTGGGCAATCATCTGGGCGGCAAGCCGATCATACTGGCTGTCGCCATCGTAAGATAAAGGTTCATTCAATGCAGCCAGCCCCACTTCCTGTTGCCGCCGCATAAACCAATTTAATAAAAATTCATACTGTTTGGCATCCAGAAACTGCCGGCAATCCATACTCATTCACTTCTCTCCAACTGCTGATGCAATTCAATTTGTTAAACATACGGCAAAAAACTAACTCTGGTACATGCTGCTGGCATTTTTTTCACAGCTGGCCTGCGACTATCAGTTCTTAGCAATTTTTCCGATGAAAGTCGCCGATTTAATCCATTGGCGACAGCAAATACGAATCGCTATTATTTACTTCATCGAAGACAGCGCAAAGAGCGCAGGAGAATGACCATGTTAAAAACCAGCAGCTTTGCCCTGATGCACTTTTCTATCGCATTTTGCGTCACTTATCTGCTGACCGGCGATCTGATGATCGGCGGTCTGGTAGCAGTGATTGAACCGGCCATTAATACCATTGGGTATGTGTTTCATGAAAAAATCTGGCAACGAGTGCAGCAACAGCGCAGCAGCAACGCCGATCCAATCGCCATCCATGCTGCGGTGCGCTAAAGTCGCCCGGCACCGCCAATTTTAGCGCTATTTTGCCAGGGCTGAATATCACTGCAGGGTAAAAAGGTTTACACTAGCGCCCTTTTATCTCTTTGGCAGTAAGCCACAGGCAGGACAAAGCGGTTATGGCGCTCAAAGCAACCATTTACAAAGCAGAACTGGCAATTGCCGATATGACGCGGCATTATTATCAGACCCACAACCTGACACTGGCGCAACATCCATCAGAAACACTGGAGCGGATGATGCTCAGGCTGGTGGCCTTTGCTTTATGCGCCGATGAACGGCTGCAATTTGGCAAAGGCATTTCCGAAGATAGCGAACCTGATCTGTGGCAGCATAGTTTAACCGGCGACATTGAGCTGTGGGTCGAATTGGGTTTGCCTGAAGACAAGCTGATCCGCCGTGCCAGTCATCGGGCCCGGCAGGGACTGATCTTGGCTTATGGCGGCACTATTGTCGATAAATGGTGGCTGAATCAGCAAAAAGTTGCCAGAGAACTGGATAACCTGACAGTGGTCGCCATCAAAGCAGAAGAATCACAGGAGCTGACGAGCCTCTGTCAACGTACCATGCAGCTACAATGTACCATTCAGGAAGGTCAACTGTGGTTTGCTGATCACGAACGTTCCGTCGTGATCAATCCTGTGCTGTTAAAAACTGCCAGCCCGCTGCTGTTTAATCTGGAGTAATTATGTATTTAGGCCAACTTAATACGCTCACTATCAAGAAAAAAGTCGAATTTGGTGTCTATCTGGATGGGCGCAGTTGGGGCGATATTCTGTTACCCCGCCGTTATGTGCCGAAGGATGCTGAAATTGGCGATGATGTGGTGGTATTTTTATATCTTGATTCAGAAGATCAACTGATCGCAACCACCGAAAAACCTTTAGTGATGGTCGGTCAGGTCGCACAACTTAAAGTGGTTGCCACCACCAAAGTCGGTGCTTTTTTAAACTGGGGTCTGAAAAAAGATCTGCTGGTGCCTTTTTCTGAGCAAAATGTGCCGATGCAACAGGATTACAGTTACCTGGTGTATTGTTATGTCGACCGCAGTAACCGGATTGTTGCGTCCAGCAAACTGGATAAGTTTATCGGTAAAACCACGCCGTCTTATCAGCGCGGTGATGAGGTCACCATCATCGTGGCAGAACCGACTGAACTCGGTTACAAAGCGGTGGTAGACGGCCAGCACTGGGGCGTGTTGTATAAAGATCAGGTGTTTAAACCGCTGCGTCGCGGTTATCACTGCAAAGGTTATATCAATAAAGTCCGCGACGACGGCAAAATTGACTTGTTGCTGGAAAAACCCGGTTATCAGAAAACCCTGTCAGTTGCCGAGCAAATTTTGCAAAAACTGCAAAGCAATCAAGGCAGTTTACCGCTGTCAGATAAAAGTGAACCTGAAGCTATTTATGCCGCTTTTGGCATCAGTAAAAAAGTGTTTAAACAAGCCATTGGCGGTTTACTCAAAGACGGCAAAATTGATATTGAGCCAAACCGGATTGTGTTGAAATAACACAACGCGGTTCACCACAGTGGCAATACTGCGGCTGGCAAGCGACTGATTGACCCTGTTCAAACAGGGTCAAGCGGCTTTTATCCTCACCGCAATCTCGCCGGCTTATTTTAACCAGACTGCAGCCTCTTTGGCAGGAACCGGCCGGGAGAACCAGTAGCCCTGTCCGGCATCGCAGCCTAAATCAGACAACAACTTGCGCTGTAGACTGGTTTCAATACCTTCGGCAATCACTTTCAGCCCCAGTGTTTTAGCCAGGGTGATAATCGTATTCACCACCGGATTTTCCTGAATTCTTGGCCGGATGCCGGCGATAAAAGAACGGTCGATTTTCAGTACATCCAGTTTAAATTCATGCAGATAACTTAAGCTGGAATAACCGGTACCAAAATCATCCAGCAGCACTTTAACGCCGGCAGCCCGCAAACTGTTGATACTGAGCCGGGCTTGGGCGATATTATCAATCAGAGCCATTTCGGTAATTTCAATCGCCAGATAGGCTGCAGGGACTTGAGCAGAGGCTAATTGTTGTAACAAACGACCGGCAAAATCAGCATCGGAAAAGCTGCGGCCAGAAATATTGATACTGATATAAAAAGGTTGCGAAAAACTATGCCGCCACGAACTCAGCTGCGCTATCGCCTGCTGCGACACATAATCATCCAGTTGAATATGCAAGCCAAGCTCTTCCGCCTGCGGGATAAACTCCTGCGGTCCGACCAAACCCCGCTCCGGATGTTGCCAGCGCACCAGCGCTTCAAAACCTTGGGTATCCTCACTGGCTAAATCGATAATAGGCTGGTAATAAAGAATAAACTGCTGCTGCGCTAAAGCCGTTTTTAATTCCTGCTCCAGTTGAAAATGTTGGGTGGTCGCCAGATCCATTTCTTCAGAAAAACTGCGCCAGATGCCCCGCCCGTCTTGCTTGGCCTGATACATAGCTATATCAGCACGGCGGATCAGCTCATCGGTATCATGGATCAGACTGTTGACGTCCGCCAAGGCAATACCAATACTGGCTGACGTACTGAGCTGATGCTGTTGTAACCGGAATGGCTGCTCTAAGGCTTTGCCTATGCGCTCCGCCACTTCAATCACATCGCCAAGGCTGTAAGCATCTTCCAATAAAATAGCAAATTCATCGCCACCAAGCCGCGCCAACGTATCGACCTGTCGCAGGCAACTCTTCAACAGTTGCGACACTGTCACCAGAAATTTATCACCCACCTGGTGTCCAAGCGTGTCATTGACCATTTTAAAACGGTCTAAATCCAGATACATCACGGCGACCACTTTATCCGGAAAGCGCTGCCGCCGCTTAAACGCATGTTGCACCCGATTTAAAAACAACACCCGGTTAGGCAAATTGGTCAGTGCATCATGCAGCGCCTGATGAATGAGCCGTTGCTGGGCGAAGGCCCGTTCTAAAGCACTGGAAATATGCTGTGAGACAAAGATCAGCAGCTCTAAATCTTTCTGCATATAGCCAATACCCGGATCGTAACTTTGCACCACCACCACACCACGCACCTGATCACCAGACCGAAAAGGCACGCCCAACCAAGATTGCGGTGCCGAACCATAAGCAATCACCGTATGATCAGCGGTTAATTGTGCCAACCGCGCGGCATCAGCCAACAATGGCTGTTCATTGCGGAACACATAACCGGTCAGACTGTGGGACAGAATTTCTTTCGGATAGATAGCATCCGGCGTAATGTGCTCGGTAGTGTCAATAAAGTAGGGAAACTGCAGTACTTCCTGCTGCGGATCAAATAAGGCGATATAAAAATTAGGCGCATAAATCAGCGAATTGACACTTTGATGGATCTGCTGATAAAACGCCTGTGGCTGGTCTGCGTCGTAGCTCAGTGAAGCGATATCGTATAAGGCTTTTTGTACCAGCTCGGCGTATTCCAGTTGTTGCACTGATTGCTCCAGCCGCGCCAAATCACTGAGTTTACGCAGTCGACTGCTTAAAATGCTGGCGACATGCTGCAAAATCTGCAGATGGGTCTCGTCAAAAAAGCGCGCTTCCCACTGCTCACAGTCAATCACCGCCAATAATTCGCCTTGATCCATCACAGGCACAGCCAGTTCCGACAGCCGCTCGCTGACATCCAATAAATAATCCGGTGATTGCCGGGTATCCGCCACCAGCACAGGCTGACGGCTGGCCGCACACTGACCCACAATGCCCTGCCCAAAGTGCAGGCTGGCGATCCCTTCTGTGGCAGGCAAATCCCGCGAGCCTACGGCTGCAACTCTGGTTAAGGTCTGCTGCTGATGATCAGCCAGAAAAATCGCACAATCCTCAAAGCCTAATCCTGCCGCCACCTGATGAGCGACAAAGGCAAATATTTGCTTAGGCTCAGTTAATTCGTTGAGCTGCAGTGCCAGTTTATTAATCAGATGCAGCACTGAGATTTGTTGTTGTAGTTGCAGATTTTGCTGCAGTAACTCCAGCCGCTGCGCAGTTAATTGCTGATGTTGTTGCTGCAATAGCTGGAGTGCAGCGGGCTTGGCTTGAGTTGAAGGATTCGGATTTGGTTCTGCTGTATTGCTCATCTGACTGAAAGATTTATCTGTTTTGTCAGATGGTATAACACAAATTATACAGTGAGGTAAATGAGTTGTTTAAACAGGTATTGTTTGTCAGACAATACCTGTCGTTTCGGACAAAAACTGTGGTTACACCGGCTGACGATGTAACGGCTTGGTCAACACCAGATGCACAGCGCTGGTAGCTCGTTCTAAAAACCCACCTTCACAATAACACAGATAAAAATGCCATAACCGGACAAACCGGTCATCATAACCTAACTGATGGACAGCATCGCGCGCGGCCATAAAGTTGGCACACCAGTCTGCCAGAGTGCGGGCATAATCCAGACCAATATCCTGCACTTGCCGGATCACCAAGTCTGTGTGTTGCGCCACCGCAGTCGACATTTTGACCATTGACGGTAAACAGCCACCAGGAAAAACAAATTTCTTAATAAAATCAACTTCTTTGCGGTAAAACTCATAACGTTGATCGGCAATAGTAATAGCCTGCAACACCATCAGACCATCCGCTTTGAGCAAAGAAGAACATTTGGCAAAATAACCATCCAGATATTCATGGCCAACAGCTTCAATCATCTCGACCGACACCAGCTTGTCATACAAACCGGTCAGTTCGCGATAATCTTCAAATAGTAGGTTAATTTTCCCGGTTAAACCGGCAGCCTGGATCTGCCCGGCGGCATAATCATGTTGTTCACGCGAAATAGTGGTAGTGGTGACCTGACAACCATAGTTACGGGCGGCAAAAATGGCCAGACTGCCCCAACCTGTGCCAATCTCCAGCAGATGATCGGTCGGTTTGAGCTGTAGCCGGTCACAAATCAATTTAAGCTTATGTTGCTGCGCTTGTTCCAACGTACTGTCCTGAGTCGGATACACAGCACTGGAATACATCATGCTTTGGTCCAGAAATAACTGATACATGCTATTTCCCAAATCATAATGGGCAGAAATATTTTTCTTCGAACCTGATAAGGTATTGCGATTGCGCCAGTTCAGTAATTTCAGCGCTGGTTTACTGAGCCTGGCCCAGCCAGACTCCAGTTCATCTAACAACTGATTATTACGGGCAAAAATCTGCACCAACTTGGTCAGATTGTCACAACGCCAGTGTCCCTCAATATAGGACTCACCTGCGCCAACGGAGCCACCGAGCACCAACTTTTGATAAAAAGCAGCATCGACCACCGTTAAAGTGACGTGCAAATCTGCTTTGCTGTCGCCTAAAATTTGTTTGTCGTGATCTTCCACCAGCTCAATGCTACCACCGGTCAGCTTAGCTAAATAATGCAACATCAGGTTGCGACAAGTTTTATCCAGCAAACCTAGATTGGCCAGCACTGAATGCTGGGTGAGCGATAATGTCATAAAACAGAGTCCTTGGGCGGTTTATGGCCATACACCGGAAGCCCTTTGAGCAGTAACTTCAGTGCATGCCAGTAAATTCGAATGACCACTTGTACGTTTTGCCACGGCGTCCGGATCAATTGTTGTTGCAGTGAGCGGGCATCCAACGGCTGGCGCTGCAGAGAAAACCAGGCACTGAATACCTTTTCGCCCTGCCGCCAGTTGCTGATGCTGAGCTTAAAGTCAGCTGCTGGCGCACTGATTTGCCACTGGTAATGCATATCCAGCGGGTTAAAGGGTGACACATGAAAATTCTTAGCCTGAATAAATTCAGTCTCACCACTGGCGGCTAACGGCACCAGATAATAATGTCGTTCGTTCCAGGGCGTATTACTGACTTCCGCTAACTGCCAGCATGGCGTGCCGTCCGCTGCAAAGGCATAATATAACGTCAGCGGGCTAAAAAAGACGCCAAAGTTCGCCAAGGGCGTCAGCATAAATAATTGCAAATCTGCCGACACCACCGCCCCCAGGCTGGCCGCTTTGTCGAGCACCGCCTGGCGTAAATCAGCAGCACCGGCCAGATAATCGGCACGGCGAAAACTCCAGGCGGCAAATTTTTCCTGCTTTAGCCAGGGACCATACTGATCCAATTCAGCCAGTCTGGCTAAATCCAGCCATATATAACTGACCGGATAAGCAAAACCATGCCGTTTCGGCAGATAACGTTGATGCCCGACTTCGCCCTGGTACCAGGCATGGCCTGGCTGCATCAGAAGTCCACCCCAAGCTGACGGGCCACATCCACCGCACTGCGCACGCCATCTTCATGGAAACCGTTATACCAATAAGCACCACAAAAAAAGCTGCGATTAAGGCCATTAATCTCAGCACGACGCTGCTGCGCTTCTAAGGTAGAGTGGTTGTAAACCGGATGCGCATACTGAAATTGGCGCAAGATAGACGCCGGGTCCAGGTTTGCCGTATCATTTAGCGTGACCACAAAAGTGTGCTCAGAGGGCAGCCCCTGTAAAATATTCATATTGTAACTCAACGTCGCTCTGCTGCTGGCGCTGTCACCCAATTGATA
>Ga0114982_1000138_pt1 | contig 36646 bp, 55 predicted proteins | sample Shrwel_input2_FT_FD_87183 | JGI IMG/M metagenome (GOLD analysis project Ga0114982, IMG submission 87183) | Subsurface microbial communities from deep shales in Ohio, USA - Utica-3 well 1 S input2 FT | ecosystem: Environmental > Aquatic > Deep subsurface > Shale gas/oil reservoir > Produced... | reverse complement strand
CCCCCACATTGGTGAAGTAGCCGCGGGTGCGGTTGGTGATGCGTCGAAACGTGAACCAGTATCGAGGGTGACGCTTCTCCCGCAGGGCTGCCTGGCCGCGGAGCTTTCGCTGGCGAATCTCGTCCTGCACGGCGTGCACGAAAGACACGCCACGTTCGGCCACCTGGGTGGGATCGACCCCCATGTCGCGGAGTGCCTGCTCCGCATCTGACACACCCATGTCCCGGAGATCCTGTAGGACGTCCACGTTTACGGCCGAATGCAGAGCCGGCCAGGCCGAAAGAACGTAGTCACGGAGCTCCCTGTCGTCGAGAAGGGCGATCTCCGCCGAAGTGGAGGCGGCCAGAGGAAACGCGTCTCCCGTCGCCCCCTTGCATATCATCGTGGTGAGGTCGCATTGGATCTCGAACCTGCGCAAAGGGTTCCTCGCGGAGAAACTGAGCAGATTCCCTGCGGCATCCCTCGTGGACGTGATGGTGATCATTGGCCTTTCTTCTCCTCCAAATCAAGAGAGGAGAGGATGGTGTTGACCCACCGGAGGGCCGTTTGGAGCTCTTCGAGCTTGGTATCCGAGAGCTTGTGGATGTTGGGCAGGGAGGGGTTCCGAAGTCCGTAAAAGCCGGAAGAGGGCACGACGTGCCTCTCGAGCAGCGCGTGCGTGTTGGCAGCTGATGCCTTCAAGGGTCGGGTGCGTGCCCGTTGCCGGACAACCTCCAGCTTCCGCTTTTGGTCTTCTTCGCCCCACACGAGCTGGTACCCATCGTCGGTCTTGAAGGTGCGTAGTTTGGGGTCGCCCGTATACGACCCCGTGATGTTCTTCGGGCCGTACCGGCTCACCAGGAAGGTGCCGAGGTACTCGTCGTTTCTCCACAAATGGGCAGACTTGGTAGGCATGAGGATCTCCTTGCGTGTCGAAAGAAAAAGCGCGCCGCGTGCGGGTAGCACGGGCGCGCCGGAGAGTGAGCGGGGACAACTAGCCGATCATCGCGAGGATGCGGCGCTCCACAGAACGTGAAGTGCACATACCCCCAGGGACGCGGAAGTGACGAGGGAACTGGCGCGCGCACACCCCCATGACCGCGTCCGCATCACGGGAGTTGAGGCGCGTGCTCAGGTACGCCTTGATCCCTCGGCCGTTGCCACAGCCGTCCGTTTTGATCGAGCGAATCGCGCGGAAGAAGGGCGCGTACTGGGACGTCTCCCGACACCGCCTGCGGAGCTCGCAAGGGCTCCAGTACCCGACCCCTTCCCGAAACTCGGGTACCGGGGTCCACACATCCGGAGGGGGCGGGAGTGCCCCTGCGCAGACGCGCAGCTTCATTCGGCGGGGATTGCAACAGACTTCTTTCGTGATGCGCATCGAAGATCTCCTAGGTGTACACGCGGGGCTTCGGGACCAGGCTATCGGGTTGGAGCGCCTCGTACTTGCGCAGCTCCCGCTCCAGTTTCTTGAGCTTCTTCAGCCGCTCTCGTGCGACGTACTGCCGCGCCTCCTCAAGGGTAGCGAAGGTATTCGAGAAGGAGAGCATTCGCTTGAGCACGAAGCCGGGAGCTCGGTCGCGGTAGTACCCCGCAGGGTCTGCAACAGAGTCGACCACTACCGTCTCGATGCCACGCGTCCCCCAGTGCTCCGCGCAGTAGACCGTCTTACTCTCCATTCCACACCTCCCTTGCCTCTTCCAGGATGTCGTCACCGTCCACGTAAGCGGACACGAGCTTCGCGTCCCTCGGGTCAAAGTCCGTCTCTTCCGACGGCTGCCAGATGTCCTCCTCATCAGAGGTACCCGTGTCCGTTTGAATGGGCGCTCGGACCGCCTTGTTGCGGGCGGCGCGCAGACTCGTCGCTCGGACAATGATCTGCATCTCCTGCCCGACAAGCACCGTAAAGGCGTACTCTTTCTTCTGGTTTTTCTCAGGCATTGTTCGTACGGGCGGCGCAGAAGACCATCCCCTCCTTCACCTCAACGGCCTTACCTACGTGTAGGATGCCCTCGGGATTCGCGGAGGGGCCCTTCGTGTACGTCACCGAGTAGACGAGCCCCTCGGGCACTTCGGGGGAGGACAGTACCCAACGGACGATGCCCAGGTAGTCCACCCGGGTGCCCACGACAGTTCGAGGCGTGCCGTTCACGAGAACCGTCACCTCCTGTTTTTTCTGCTCCTTGGTAGGGAAGACGCCGAGGTACTCCCCAACGGCGAACAGGTGCTGGACCATGTTCCGCAGGCAGAAGTCGAAATACCCCTCACACCGCGCAATCTCCTGCCCTGCGGCTTCCCACACGTGGTCAGGTACGCCCGCCTGTGACCACTTCCGAAACTTTCGGCGGTAGGCGTGCGCATAGTCGGGCAGCGCACTGCTGGGGATGCGCAGATACGTCGTGTGCTCCTCATTGGGGTGCTGGTACGGATTGCCGTTGAGGATCGTGAGCACACCCTCTGCGTTGAGAAACGAGAAGATTGCGTGCCCCTCAAACACCGTGACGGACCACGGAAGGTCGATCTTATCCCCGAGCCTCTGCAGCGCATCGTGATCGTAGTTGGGGCTCTTCGGAACCAACTCGTCCGCAAGAACAATCTGCACCTGACGCTCCTTCGGCATAGCCGGCCAGGCCCGTGCGTGGAGGACGACGAGCACGCGGTGATACGCGCGGAGGAGGGTGCGCATAGTGACTTTGGCCTCCGGATGGTGCTCCTGGATAAGGGCGAACAGTTCGTCCCGATTCGGGGCGGTAAGGATCGCTTCCGGGGGGACGCTGAGAAGGGGATCGATGGGCATGCGGAACTCCTTGATGGTGGGGACTAAAAGAAAGGCCCGGGTGATACCCGAGCCAACTCTCTTATGCCGTTAAGTGGTGCGGCTTTACTTCGGTACCTGCAGCTTCTTCAGCGCCCTGGGGTTATACGCTCCGGGCCCGATCACTACTTTCGCGTGCTTCAGCAGGGAGAGCAGATTTACGGGCTTTTCCGGCTCCGGGGCCGTCTCTTGTTCAGGGTGTTTCACGTGGCACCTCGTAGGTGGAAACGTCGGTCTTTTTGCGGAGTGTAACGGCCCCTCTTTGCGCTTTCGTGTGCACGACGCTCCGCGCGATTCACCCCCGGACCGACCAAAGAGTACGTCGAAAGGTTGTACGTGAGCACGGGGTACCGGGGTGAGGTGCCCGTCTTTCGCACGGGAGCGGTGAAGTTGCAGGTGCTTGCGGAAACGATCATTGAGGTACCTCATCAGGAATAGGACCGCCCATACTCGTGTGAAGGATGCGCTTGCACGTCGCGATCCCCTCGCGACGGAACTTGCGGCGGGTGTACTCAAACTCAGGATGGTCGTGCTGATGCGCCCGTACGACTCCTTCGATCAGTTCGCCGAATGCACGAGCAATCTCGGACTGTACCGCCCGGTCCAGCTCCTTCGTCCTCGCGATACACCACGCCTCCGTGGTTGGCGCCAGCTGCACCGGCTTATCTGCATTGTCCCCGTAGTACTTGGTCCATTGAACCCCGTTTTCAGGAGTCCGGCCCGGATACGCGATGTCCAGCTTGCTGCCGGAGAGAACGACTACTGGATGCGTGCTGGGCATCTCGCTCAGAGGCCGCAGCGTGCGGTGCTGGATCCGTTCTGCGAGCTCGGGGTACTGCCGCAAAGTACGCGACGCATGCCGCTGGTACCTGGTGTAGGTCGCTCTTGGTGTCGTGTACGCATCCTCCGGGTCCTCCAGTTGCCACGTCTCCATGGGCCGGAAGTCGTCGAGGGGGTCGTCTGGAAAGAACGTGTCCCCTTTGGGGCTGAGGTGGACACGCGTGATGTGCAGCTCGTTCGCGAGGGGCAGGGCCTCCGCGTAGAGCGCGGCACCGCCCGCTACGAACAAGGTGCCTGGGAGGTCCGTACGCGCGATCGCCTCGGACAGGGAGCGCACAGTGAGTACGTCGGGGTGGTCAACATCCTCACGGGACACGACCACGTTTTTCCGATCACGGAATGGGGCCCCCTGAAGGCTCTCCCAGGTACGTCGCCCCATGATGACCGTGTTCCCCCTCGTAAGATTTCGGAACAGAACCCAATCCTGGGGAATGCGCCAAGGGATGTCCCCCGCATTGCCGATGGCGTTGTTAAGCGCCACCGCTGCGATGATCGCGACCTTCATACTGCGACCGCCCCCTTGAGCGGCGCGTGGTAGTCGTACCCGTCTAGGAAGATGTCATCGAGCGTGAAGGCGAAGATGTCCTTCACGTGAGGGTTCAGGCGGAGAGTCGGAAGGTCCTTCGGCTTGCGACCAAGCTGCTCCTTCACCTGTTCCATGTGGTTGCTGTAGATGTGCAGGTCGCCAAACGAGTGGATGAAGCGGCCCACATCGAGCCCCGTGACGTGGGCGACCATGCACTGAAGGAGTGCGTAGCTCGCCAGGTTGAACGGGACCCCGAGGAAGGCATCCCCGCTACGCTGGTAGAGCTTGCAGTCGAGGTAGCTGTTGCGGACGTAGAACTGGAAGAGCGTGTGGCAGGGCGGGAGCTCCACCTGGTCCGCCTCGATCGGGTTCCACGCAGAGACCAGCAGCCGGCGACTGTTCGGGTTGCGGCGAATCTCTTCAATCAACCAGGCAATCTGGTCCTTACCATCCTTCGCATACGTACCGTCGGGCAGCTTGGTGGCGCCGAAGTTCCGCCACTGGTGGCCGTAAACCGGTCCGAGGTCGCCCTCTTCTCGGCCGAACTTCGCCGTCTGTTCCTTCGTGGCCCAGGCGTCCCAGATGCGGACTCCCTGCTCCTGCAAGACGCGATTGTCCGTGCTGCCACTGAGGAACCAAAGCAGCTCGGCGACGATGCCCCGGAAGAACATCTTCTTCGTCGTGAGAAGGGGGAAGCAGCCAGTCAGTCCCTCCCCCAACGAGTGCATGCGCACCCAGTATTGCGGGCCGAACAGGCTGACAGTGCCGGTCCCCGTGCGGTCTCCTCGCGTGTACCCGTAGTGCAGTACGTCGCTCAGTTGGTCCAGGTACTCTCTCATTTGATTTGCTCCTTCTTGGTGAGAACGGGTCGTTCTCCGTAGCTGGGGGCGAATGGGACTTGGCGCAGAAGGCGGGTGGCCAATGCGGTCGAGCCCGTGAACTCCAACGTCCACCGCTCCGGCGCACTGGGGGCCGCACCACTACCCCGGCGATAGGCGCGGGTGCGGTTGGCCTTCGGGGTATCCGCGATAAGCGCGACCTCCCGAACGATGGCAGCGCGCAGGTGGTGGGCAAGAAACGCATGCGCGGCGGGCAGGGGAGATTCCTTGAACGGAGGGAAGTCCATCGGCAGGCGATAGAACAGCACGTCAAACCAACAGCTCACCGGAGTGTTGTCCGCGCAGTGGTACAGAAAGTGCTCCGCCGTTGCAGGATCAGGGAAGGAGGCAGCGAAGGAAGGTCGCTGCGGAGCGAGGCCGTTTAGATGCTCGTAAGCCACCCGGACGTCATGGTGGACGACGCCGGGGATCTGCCCTCGAATACTGAGGTAGGCCATCTTGTCTCGGATACGCTCGCGGGCGCGCTTGCTGAGCTCCACGGTGGTGGCGAGGGGGATGTAGACGTTGAAGCTGTTCGGTCTAATGCTCACGGCGAGAACTCCTTCGTGGGCGCGTGTATCGCACCGTCTCTCTTATCCCCTAGGGCTGTTCGTTTTAGGGGCTAAAAAGAAAAGCCGAAGCTCCCCTTTTCAGTGCGCGTGCACTGCCCTCTTCTCTCGGGGCTTCGGCGCCGGCTTAGCCGCTGCCACCTCTTTCTCTTTCTTCTCCAGCGCACACCGTGCGCAGGGCTCTTCATCCGCCTTCGGATAATCCTCCGACGAGTCACAATACGGGTGATGTTCATCCCCGTGGTAGCCGCAGTCAAAGCACACACCGTGTTTGCAAGTCTGCCATCCCGACATAGTAGTTCTCCTTCAACTCTCTTATCCCCGAAACAGCCCTAATATCGACACCCAGTGCCCTCCTGAAGAGAACCCTTAGGCGACCCCCTCTGTTTCTGATTGTATGTTGATTAAGCATCACGTAGACCGCAAGGCATGACCGCTGCAAGCACTACTACGCTCGAGGGGCTCATCCAACACGTGCTCGTTCTCCGAGACGGGAGCCCTCCCCGCTCCACCGAACGCACCAATCTGAACGCACGCCTGACCGCCCTTCGCGTGTTCGCCTCTTGCCGTACGGAGGACCACCCGCCCATCCCGTGGGGCTCGCTCCCCCTCGAAGACGTTCTCAAGCGGGTGAGTGTGCTCTCGGCCGAGGACACGCCGGAGGGGGTCAAGAAGGAGACGTTCGTCACCTACGTGTGCCGCGCGGTCCACACCATTCGCGAGTACCTTGAGCTGCCCGTTCAGAGACGTAGAAAACAGACGCGGAGCGAGGTCCGCCAGAGCATTGCCCCAGCGGACCCCGTAACCTCCTTGCTTCGTCTCATCGGGGAGCACTCCAACAACCCCGAGCTCCAGATCAAGCTGGCGGAGGTGTTGTTGAGCACCCTCAAGCAGTCCGCGGCTTCTCGGCAGCCCGGTCTACCATCGCCCGCGTGACGTCGGGGTTGGCCAACGCGGCGTTCCCGTAAGCGAAGCTGCGACGGTGTTCTTCGATCTCCTCGGGGGAGGGGAAGTGGCTGCGCGCTTTCTCGAGAAGGAGCTCAAGCTCGACACGCTTCCTCACAACTCCCTCACAGCGACTCCCTCTTCCGGGTGTGCCCATGTCTCGTACATGACCGTTGAGAGCACAATGTAGTTGCGTCCAGGCATGGGGCGCACTTCCTTCACTCGTACCCATTGCCAAGCAGGGTATATCGCGTGGCTGTTGTAGATGGACATCCCAGGCTCAACGTCCTTCGCCTTTATCACCCGGTGCGTCACGTGTTCGCCTCCTTCTGTGCCACAGGTAGGCCGTGGGTGTCCCGCCAGTAGGCGTGGTACTCAGGGTCTACCAGGCGCATGGACACAGCGGATTCGCCTGCATCCTCGCGGGCGACATCAACGTCGACACAGAAGACACTGCGTTCGCCATCAGGCTTCTGCACGACGGCGAATACGAAATGACTGGCGTACGGTCCCCGGCGCGTTGTCACGCCGAAGTAAATGAGCTGGTCCTCTCCGCCCATCGGGAACCTGTAGTGGCGCGCAGCGCGTGCCGTTGTTAGGACCAGAACCGCCCACGTCCCGTGGGTACGGGCAATCGCTGCTTGTTCCCCTGCGAGACTAAATAGCAGTCGCTGTGTCGTCGTCATGCGTTTACTCCGAGATGGTGGGGGCGGACGAGGATGGGTGCATCTTCGGGACCCCGCCAGTAGGGCTGGATCCACAGGGTCTTCGCCAACGACCGCTGAGGGCCGTGGTGTTGTAGTTTCCAATGGCCGGAAACGAGGGTCTGTACGGTGGGGGACGAACGGCGTCGGCCAAGCAGGTACTCGCGCACCTCCCTGCGAAGGTCAATCGTTACGGGGGCGCCTAGCTTGTAGTGCAGGTGGACGGGCTCCGGCGACCCCCGCTTGTTGCCCTTCTTGTTTCCCTTCGGGGACGACCCGCTCAGACGGGTGAGGTTCTCCGGGGAGCTCATCGCCAAGCAAGCGTTCACCACGAAAAGCCCGACGGCGGCCCCGAGCCGCTCATCGGCACTGTCCATCCCCGTAACTGGGGCGAGGTCGGCGCCCGCGCCCTCCTCTTTGACGAGGCTGTTCATCTCCCCGAAGCGCCACAGGTTACCGCCGTCTGCGTGGGCTACGAGACCCACACGAGGGCCCGTCTTTCCCGGCAGGGGATCCAAGCAGGTGACGAGAATACGGCGAATCTCGCTGTTCCCCACGAAGTACTCGCCGGGCTCAAGGGGGTTCTTGAGGGGGACGCGTGTAAGGGGCAAGAGGCCATCGGGGACCTCCAGCACGAAGGCGTCCCATGGGAGACGGACCGTAGCGAGGACAGCCGGGGACACCTTCGTCGCGAGTAGTGCGGCGGCGTATGTATGGCTCGTCACTACCGTGGGGAAAGCGGAACGGGCCCACTTGCGCAGGCCCACATTCTGCAGGATGACCCACGTACCCATTCCCCGGACAACAGGTTCACGCAGCGCGGCGCGGTGGCGGAGGTACTCGATGGAGGTGAGCCACTCACTAAGCGCTTCGTCCCCGCCCTCGGGACGATGCCGCTGGAGAAGTTGACCCTCCCTAACCCACTGCTCCTTAGGATAGGGGAAGTACACGTTCCGATTGATGGTCACCCCAGAGGGGGTCTCAAACAGAGGCAGGTCGCTGCTACGGTCCAAAAACTCCAGGCAGTGAATCGCGTAAATACGCCCCTCCTCCACGCGATCCCTGGGGAACTCCGCGTACAAGGCGGGAAGAGGGTTACCTACAGCGGACGTGTCGAGCGAGTGACGGAGGATCCTAGTCGCAATCGCCTGGATGTCCTCAGGGAGGTGGGTGAGCAGGTAAGATACTGAGTGGAGGACTCCTTGAAGGTCTTCCTGCATAGGGGTGAGTGCGGGCATGCGCGGTCCTGGTTGAGGGGAAAGAGAAAAGGCCCCGGGTGTTACCCCAGGGCCTTCGTGCGTCAGTCGTTCGGGTTGAGCTCGCTGGTCTCCACATCAATCGCGATCATGGTGGGCCGGTCCATGTGGAACTTCTCGCGGGACGCGTGATGCGGGGAGCCCTCTCGGAGATGGTCGCGCACCGCCTCCAGGAACTCCTCCAGCCTGTCGAGGCGACGCTCCTTGCTCTCGGTGTAGCGGTACTGCACCGTGCGCCAGTTCAGCGGGGAGTCCCACATGCTGTTGGCCTCCGCATCCTCCCCCTCGACGATCAGAACGGGGACCCACCGGGCGTAGTGGCGAGCAAGGATGGAAGCGAACTCCCCGTTACTGCGGGTGGCGATGCCCACGCTGTCCGACACAGGGAGGATCTCCATACCCAGCCCCCGGAAGAAGCGCGCCAGGTTCTTCGCGTTCCGGAGGGTGTACCCCTTCCGGTTGCTCGGAAAGACGACGGCCACGGGCAGAAGCGTGGATGCCTGCTGCACGGGGAACACGGAGAAGGACAGCATGTTGGCCGTGGGGTAATCCGCCGGAGAGGGCAAAGGCCACCGGCTCTGCTGCTCCTCCGTGGCGTTGTTCCAGAGGACGTTGTGCAGAACAATGAGGGAGCGGAAGAGGTACGTGGCCGCGTCTGCGTCCAGTTGCCAGGACGCCGCGTCGACAATGTCGTACCGAGAGCTCCGCAGCTTGCGGGCCTCAAGATGCACCACCTCCAACACACCCTTCCCCGAGTAGGGGAGCGCTCGAAGGAGGTCACGAGCTTCCTCCGAGAAGTCCCGCGACGACGGGTCCCCCCACGTAATGTGCAGGACAGCGGAGATGTCCCCTTTGAGCTCCCGCAGGAACTCCGCACTCCGGCGGTCCTTCTCCTTCGTCCAAGCGCCTTTCGAGCGGCGGAACGAGGAATCGGGCGCGGGCAGGACGAGCATGCGGTAGCCCGCCAACCGAAAGTGTTCCCCCAGCGCGTGCAAAAACGCCGGGTGGAGCAGGCTAGTCGGGTCGTCCTCGAACACCAGTACGGTGGGGACGTGGGAGACCGTCGGAGGCGGTACCCGTTCGTCACTCACCCAGCGCTCGATCCACTCGTTCCCCTCAACCCCCTCGTCGGCCGGTCGCTGTTGCGTCGAGCTCGTCCGCTCGGGGTCAGTACTCTCTGCCATTTTCTTGAGACGCTCCAGAATACGGGCGTCCTCGGCGGCCGCAATGCTCGCTGCACCCGTCAGACCGTCCGTTTCCTGCTCGTCAGAAGTGGCCGGGCGCTGCTGCGTCGCAACCACCTGCGCAGAGCCGGTACTCCCTGCCGCCTCCTTCAGGGCGGCCACAGATTCCTTAATCCCAAGTGCGTCGAAGAACTCCTTGGCAGCGGGGGGCTCTTCCATCCTCTGCTTGAGGTACTCGGCATGTGCCTTTACAACGGCCGGGTACCTCCGAAGCTCTACGGACAGAATCTTTTGGAAGGCAACCGCCGCTCGCATGGGGGCGACCTCCGAAACACCCGATCCTGGAATGCAAGCGAGCAGCAGGTCGTCGGCCGGAAGCAACTCCGCGCGCCAGGCGCGCCCACTCGCCCGAATCTCCACCTGCACCGCCATGCGGGAAGCGAGGGCCCGCATCACCGCCCGGAGAAGCTCGCCCATAGTGTTATCGACCTGGTGGCTGACGTGGAGAACGTCTCGAAGGTACGCGCGCACAGGGGCCATATCACCCGACGACGCCTTGAGCTCCTTTTGGGGCGTGGCGTCGAGGACGTTCATAATGCGGCACTCCAAGTGCGGTACCACCACAGGGTCGGCACCCGCCACAGTCGCGCGCGCCTGGTCGCGCACGTAGTCCCACATCTCGGCAATCTCGGCCTCGGTCAGTTGAGGGCTGTCCGTCGTGCTCATGGGTTGTTCCTTGTTCTCGTGTTTCACGGGTTCGGGTAGGGGGATGGACGGCGAAGGGAGAATGTCCCCGTTCATGTTTGCGCGGGGGACGTCCTCGGAACGGTAAACGCGGGCATTGGGGACATAGGCCCCGCTGAAGAGGTGGCTCCGGCAGTACGTGGGGAAGTGCCGAGCGTCACGGATGGGGTCGAAGTGTTCCAGGTTCCCGAGGGTGCGGTGCCAGTCCACCCCCGTGAAGAAGCCCGGCCCGCACTGAATCCACTGGAGCGTCCTCGCGCCAGAGTTCTCGGCATGCTCGCGAGCAGCGGTCTCCAGCTTGTAGTCAGTCGGCGCCGAGATGACGGCGTAGTACATGTCAAGGACGCCGACCGTAGACAGGGCGTAGATGCCCAGGTCGTCCCAGACGCTACTCAGGTGTCTGTACAGCTCTGCCCCCTGAGGGCCACCCAAAACGGGATGCCCACCACGCTGCATAATACGTAGGAGGAAGCGCACCCAGAACGGGAGAGTGTCCGGCACAACCGGCGTGCCCACGAACACGTGAGTAGCCGAACGGCTTGCCCGAAGCCGCCTCCGCCAAAAGGCACCCTGCGGAAGCACCGCGACCCGCGTACCAAGGACAGCCTGGGCTGCCCCCACCAGCAGCCAGGCCAGCCGGTCGACCATCTCGTTGTAGAGGTACTCCCCGCCGTAGACCTCGTTGTACGTGAGGAAGTCCATATCGTGCCGGAGCATCCGATGGTGGAGGTGCACGTAGTCCGGTGCCGTGAACGCGCTGTCCTGCACCGAGAACGTCCGCCCCGCGTACTCGAACGTGGCCCCGTGGCACAGGAAGAGGAGAGGGGTCAGCCCACGCTCCCATTCCTCGAACTCCTTACGCGTCATCCGGTAGCCCTCAAGGCTCCCAAACACCGGACCGAACACGTACGGCTCAACCCCCATGTCCTTCAGGGCCTCCAGCACCCGGTAGAGCGGGTACGTGTACCCCTCAGGATGGTTGTCCACGTACACGAGCAGGGCTGGCCGCTCCCCACCGTCCGCGTCCGTCTCCCGCTTGTACCCCGACGACGCAAACCACTCCTCAGGCATGTCTTTCACATCCATGTTGACCTCCGAAAATGAGTTAACTTAATGAACTTGTTGAATAAAGGGTTGAAAATGGGTCATTCCACCCACTTCCTGGATGACGTACTGAACTTTCCCTACCGACCCCCACACCAGTTTCTTAGGCAACCGATGGCTGTGGACTCTCGAGAAAGAAAGGAGGTAGACTCGTCTACCTCCTTTCTTATCTCCCAGGTCTACGTGGAACTCCCCTCTACGTTGCGGGTGTTGCAGGGAAGGTGAAGCACCCACGCTGCTGGAGACGTGGGCACTGTGCACGGACGTACTCGGCGCGGATGAGGGTGCCGTGTGCATCCCAGGTGGTGAGGAGGATGCCGTGGGGGTACGGGAGCTCGTCGAGGTTGGAGCAGAGTTGGCGCGGGGGAGGGTCGCTGCACACCCGACCGAAGTAGGGGCAGCGTTCGGGGCCGCACCTGTGAAAGAAGCTGCCGTAGTCCAGGTAGAAGCAGGTGGTTCGGATGCGCCTTCGGTGGCGGACGCACCACCCGTAGATGTGCTCCATGATGTTGGCGAACGTGTTGTGGTTCGGGTTCGGAGAGGCGCAGTGGTTGGGCGTGTTCATCCGACCAGCTTGATGGGCAGGTTGAAGTCGGGGGGCGCGAGGTGGTAGCTCCAGAGGGCGAGCTCGGCTTCCGTCAAGGTTAGGAGCGCGAAGTCCCAGACGTGGCGGCGGAGATGCTTGGCGGTAAGAAGGTACAGCCCCCCGTAGAGCGAGTGTGCGCGGGAGCCGTACGAGTCCACGCCTCGGAGGACACCTTCGGCGTGATCCTCCCCGACGTCGTAGGTGAGGTCGAAGAGCGCGAAGGTGCGGAGTCGTTCGCTGCTAGGTGCTGCGATGAAGTGGAGAGCGGCAGAGTGGAGGCGCCCGAGCTTGGCGACGGCGGTCTCCTGGAAGTCCCTATCGAAGGGCTTTAGGGGCGCGATAGGCGGCAGTTCCGGAATCGCAACCTCGCTGAGGTGGGGGCATTCGATGAGCCGTTCGGTAACCGAGGGGGCGCAGAAGGGGGCGTAGCTATGGAACTTGATACCTACGTGGGGGTTGTCGGCCATCGCGTAGATGCTGACGTCCTCCACGTTTTTGGCCGTCAGGCGGAGCCAGTCGACGGTGTCGTTCTGGCTTTGGCTGCTCTTGATGGAGAGGCTCTTGCCGGTGTGCCTGCGAATGATGTTGAGGAGGTGGGGGACGGTGGACACGCACGCGATGAGCTTGGGCGCTCCCCCTGCTGAGTCCCTGAGATAGACGCGGATGCAGGGCTTCTTCACGGGGGTGGGGCGTTTAGGCGCGGACGTACTCTTCCTCTTGGTGGTGCTCATGTTTCCCTCGATGGATGGACGAGAGATAGAAGGGGAGGTAGGCTGCGCCTACCTCCCCTTCTATCTCCGCTACGCGTGGGTGGCTGTTCTCCCCCTACTCGGACTTGTCGGGCTCAGGGGTGGAGACAGACGGCAGCTTGGCTGAAGTATCCGCGGGGACGGCCACGTAACCCAAGCCGCTCTCGGTATCGATGGGAATCGACTCCGGGGGCTTCGGCTCAATGTGGATGGGGGGAGCGTCATACACCCCCGAGATGGCGGGCTCGTTCCCAAAGCGTACCGTGTCGGTGATCGTGCCAACAGATACGAGCGGGCGCGCGTGAACGGAGAACTGGATAGGAGGCGCGCTGGCGGCCATCTTGCGCAGCTCCTCGTAGATCGTCTCTTTCGAGACGGGAGGGGTGTCGGAGCCTTGAGGAGGGTCAAGTGCCTCGCTGTAGTGCGTCGGTTCGAAGTCCAGCGGCCCCGCACCCGTTTGCCAGGTGTCCGCGTGTCGGTACGCGGGAGCCACTCGTCCAGAGCCTTGCCGAGCGACAAGTACCGTGCGCGCGCCGCTGAAGTCCTCAATGGGCCGCCAAGAGTGCTGAAGGTGGAAGGCGTACGCGTCCACACCCTCGTCGCTTTCGAGCAGGAACACCCGGTTGTTCCCTAGGGCCATTGCGCGCTCCTGCGGGCTGAGCTGCGCTACGGGGTGAAGGGCGTAGCCGTAGGCCGTCCACTTTCGAATGAAGGCGTGCATACGCCGAACGCTCTCGGCGAGTTGTTGAGCTCGATCCTCGAGCTCGTCTACGTCGTCCGCAAGGTCTGCGGCAGCTTGTAGGTACTGGGCGTGTGGGGCGTCAAAGCGCGTCACGTACGCCCGGTCTCGGACCTGTTGACGTTGCTCTTTGGTACTCTTCATGTGCTGTTCCTTCAGGTGCGGCGAGGGGACAGGTAGAGGGCGACGGGAAGCCCGTCCGCATCCCGGACGATGTTCTCCTCACCCGAGATCTTCCGCAGTTGGGGGGACTGCGCGGCGCGGGTGCGGCTCCGAAGAACCTCGCTGCGTGTCATGCCGGTCTCTTTGAACTTCTTCGTACTTTTCTCCGCCTTGTAGCCGTACTGGGTGTCTGCGATGCGCCGGAACTTCGCCCGCTGGTGCTTGCGGGCCTCGTTAAGCTGCGTGTCACTGATACCGAAAAGGTGCTGGAGCCACTCGATCTGCAGCTCCACGTCTGCGATCTCGATGGCCACCTGCTCGTTGTCGATGCGCCCCCGAAGACGCTGGGAGATGGAAACGACAAGCTCCCCCAGTTCTTCGCAGACCTGGAGGAGCTGTTCGTTCGTCGTGCGATGAGCCAGTATGGCTGAAAAGCGCTTTGACTCCGCGCTCATGGTGCAGGCTTCTCCGCTTTCGTGGCCTTCGGCAGCTTCCAACCTCGGCGCTTGTACTCAGCGTGAACACCGCGAAGGGTGGCGAGACGCCAGAGCTGCATCCCCGCGGGGTTGCTCTCGTGAGGGCGTGCATTCATCCGGCGCAATAACGCAAGCGCGTGTCGGAGGCGCGGCCGGTCGAGTGTAGCCAGAAACGCGCGGTCATTTTTTGGGGCGATACTCTTTGCGTAGGCATCCCAGATGCTCATGCCGTCGATCCCTTCCCCACATCCGGGTACGTGACCCAGAGGCGGTACAGTTGGTTGAGGTTGTCCCGCGCGAGGTAGCTGTCACGCAGGGACAGGGTCGGATTCCACTCCTTAGTCCCATCGACACGAAGGGGGACGACTACGGTGGTGTAGCTCTCCCTCCCCTTCCTATCGAGGGTGATGCCCCAAGGTAGATGGGCCCATAGCTGCCCGTCCTTATCCTTGTGCACGTGGACCTTGGTGTTCTTCGGCCCATGCAGGGTCGGCTCGTACGTAAGTGCGTCAGCACTGTACGTCTCTGCGTTCACGCCCATAGTCACTTTGGCACCCAGACCCAGATGTACCTGCAAGGGGTGCAGACGTTCCCGGGGTTTTGCGCACCCAAACGGCGGGTGCAGAACTTACACTTCGCGCTTCTGGGCATGGTGTGCTCCTAGTAGATGTGCGTGACGGCGTGGACGACCAGAGGCCCTGGCGCGAAGCCGTAGTCGCGCAGCGCCTGTCCGAGGCGCTCAAGGTCCCCGAGCATCTTGGACGTGAGGAGCTTGGCGATGGAGACAGCTCCGGGGAGTGGCACATCCCAATCCCCTTGGATCTGGCCAGGCTCGAGCTTTCCCTGCTCCTTGAAGTAGACCGCGAGGACGAGGTCTTCCCCCGATAGGCAGTTGCCGAGCCGCTCCACAACGACCGGGGGGTCGAAGCTTTGCAGGTGCTTCTCCACGAAGGTTTCGGCCTCTCCGCCATACTCCCTCTCGCATTCGGCCTTCTGCCACGAGAGGAACTTGTCGGCTTCCCGGACGTACCCGATAACGAGAACTGCTTTAAAATCCACGCCCATGGCTCACTCCCCTTCTTTGGTTTCTGCGGGTTGTTCGAACTGTTCGAGGTAGGACTGGATGACCTCCTCATCCTGCACGTCCTCCTCTTCGAGCTCGGTGGGCGAGGGGACCGTGACCTCCTCAAGGGGGAAACGACGCGAACCTGCAGGTACGGACGCCACCCCTAGGTACACAGACGCGGGCCCAGTGGTGCTCGTGGAGCACTGCAGGGGAAAGCTGGTGTTCGAAGACTTCCATTCGATAGGCGTGCCCACCGGATGTGCTGCATTCCACGCGTCCGCCTCCCTCTCCGCCTGGCGGTACTTGGTGGTCTGCCGGATGACGCGGGGATGGACTCCTGCGAATACGGGGTTGTCGTAGGAGAGCTTGTGGAGTGCGGTATAAAGTGCGTCCGAAATCCCCTCCCTGGCGGCACCGCGGTCCACGGGAATCGTAGAGAGGAGCAGGTCCCTTTCCGTCGGCTTGAGGAGCACCGGGCGTGCGAAGGGGTTGCGGAGGTTGTTCAGCAGGCACTCCACGAGCATCACCCTCTGCACCTCGTGCGTCTCGGAGAGCTGCACGCCGTTTAGCCGCCGGATCACCACCACCGTGTCCTCTTTGGCCAGAGGGCCGAGTGCGAAGAAGTTCCCCGCAGGGAGGTCTTCCGACCGGAGCGTGCAACCCCCCTCGTGCCCCGTCCGTCGTGAGCAGCTCATGTCGGGGTCGATCGCGCACGCCTCCGGAGCATCCAGTCGGATGCGGCTCGCCCTATGCGCGTGGTAGTCGCGGAGGGCGCGAACCTCTACGGGCGCCCTGTCCAGGGTCAGCTTCGCTCGCAGCAGCTCCCCCAGATAGACCCCCTCCTCAGCCCGAAGTGCCCCCTTTTGCTCCGCCGCCGTGTAGACCGCAAAGAGCACCGCGAGACAGTCCAGGGGGAGGTCCGTCAGAGCGTACGTGCAGCCGAAGTCGCGTAGCATCGTGTCCAGCTCCTGCAGTAAACGGCGGGACAGACGGCTTTCCCACCTGGGGAGCAGGTAGATGTGCTGGCGCATAAGGCGCTGCGCCGCCAAGAGGTGCACGCGTCGGAGGTTCTGCTGGGGCTCCTGCCAGCCAGCTCTCACCGCAGCGTGCAGGATGTCGGGCAAGAGCGGGTAGGGGTTGAGGCCCACAGGCACGTTGTCCGGGTCGTCTGGGTCTTGCTCGTGCTGGGTAAGGAGCAAAGCAGCCATGAAGACACTGCCTTGCTCCTCGTCAAACACAACAAAGGTCTCTACCTCCGCCTTCTCAAGGGCGCCGAACAGGTACATGGCGGCCCACGTCTTGGAGTTCTCGGCGGACGCGTACTCCCGCAGATACCGGCAGCAAGACTCCTTGTACTTGGCGGGGAGCGTAAGGGTGAGCGGGAAGAGGGGGTGTTGTTCTTCAAGTTGCATTGGATTCTCCGAGTTGGGTTTCGACGGCCAGGAGGGAGTGTGCGCAGGGAAGGCGTAGAAAGTCCGCTGCCTGCGTGAGCACGTGGATCTCCGAGCGGGTGTAGAGAGGCGACCCCGTGAAGGGGGTTGTCTGGTTAAGTTTGTTGGCGATTTTCTGCTCCTCCATGACCCGCATCATTCGGCGAAGGACGGCGACTTCCGCTCCGAAGAGGTCGGTGGGCAGGGGGCTGCGCCGCGACCAGTCGGCGTGGAGCTGCTCAACGCTGTGAAGGACCTCCGGGATCTTGGCCCCGAATCCCTGAAGGCACTCGCGTACCCGCTCGTGATTCACTGCCTCCGGGAGGCACTGCAACGCGCACAGGTGCACATCGCGGGGCATACGGAGGCGGCGGTATTCGTCCGCGTATGCCCAGAAGAGCTCGGGGCTGAAGCTGTGTGCGCTCAAGAGGGAGGCGATGAAGATCGCCACCTCCCCACCAACAGACACGCGCGTGTGCAGGGGTAGAAAGAGCTCCCTACGGGAAGACACTCGTTCGTGGTCCTCGTAGCCCCTCTGGTTGCGTAGCCCCGCCTTGGCGGCTCCGGGCGGGAATACCACGCGGTCGGCCGTGGGCATGGCTGGCGGGAGGTACGCGCCGGTCCCCCCGCCTACGTCGAATGGGTCGTACCGAGCGAGGTCCCGCAAAAAGATCATCACGTCCGGGCTGACGCACCCCAGGCGGTAGTGAGCCTCCTCCAGTAGGCGGCAGGCATCAGAGGAGGAAAGACGGGGGCGGCGATCCTTCCACGCATATGCGGTGAGCTTTGCACGGATCTCCATCCGACTGTGTTCCTCCGCCCGCGTGCTGAAGGGAGAGAGGTCCGCGGCCTGCGCCACCTTCTGTAGGCAGTCGACGGCGTGCGCTGGGACGACGACGTCCCCCGAACCCGGTTTCCGAGTCGTGCGTGGGCAGATCGCTGCTCTGTACGCCTTGGTCTGCTTCTTCGTCACGTCCCGCATGTGGGCGCCCAGCGACCCAGACCCGTCTGTATATGCGTCGAGTAGCTCGATAACGGGTGCCAGATCCTTGACCATGGCGCGCGGGGCAGTCCGGACCTTGGACGGGAAGGTCTTCCCGTCGGAATACACCAGGTTTCCCGTGTCCTGGTCGTAGTCGCCTTTGCCTCGGGAGAAGAAGTACAGTCCGTGCCCTGCCGTGAGCGTCAACTTGTGCTTCGCGCACACGGGGAGAACTACTTCTTCGCGTACTCGGTCGGCGATGGCCTCCATCGCCGAACTGAATGCTTCCTGCGCTTCTTTGATCTGCTGCTCGTACTCACTAAAAGGCTTGTTCATGTTTCCTCAATGGCGAAAAGAGAAGAGGGCCCTGCGTGTGCAGAGCCCTCTTCCTAGTTGGGGTTTGTTACGTGGCGGGTACAGGAGGAGATCCATTCTCAGCCTTCAGCCGCACCGAATGCACGTTGTGCCACGGAATCAGCGTAGACCACGCGTACTCTGCACACGTCACGAGAATGCCCTCCGAGCGAATGAAGAGTTTCCGCTCCCCAACGGCGCGAACGGTCGTAGTCGTCTCGTACATTGCGGCCTCGTCAAGGCCGGGAAGGTCCTTATTGTCCATCTCCTGGAGCAGGGAGACGGCTTGAATGTCCGTGCCGATCAATGCGGGTTGGGTGCTGGGGTATGCCATACTGCTCTCTAGGTGTGAGGTGGGGTCCTTGAGCTACTTCCCCGCCGCGGTCAACGGCGGGTTGGGAGACTTGTTTGTGAGCTTGCCAAGCTTCTCCCGGAGGCGGCTGACCTCCCCCAGCGCTCGCTGCGCAATGCGGAAGACGTCCGCGAAGTGCTTGTGGTTCGTGAACGAACTCACGGCGTTCGTGACGTCCTGCGGGTCAATCCCCATGGCGATAAGCTCGTCCGCGGTTACCCCGTCAAGGAAGCACTTCACCAGGGCGTACTCAGAGTGCGTGGGGACGTCGACACGCAACGCCTTGGCCTTAGACGGCTCCGGCGGCTTCCCTGGTACCGTGCGCCACTTCGCATGTAGGTGCCCCAGGGTCTGGCAACTGGGGCACGCCGTGCGACCCTGCGGAGACCAGGGCTTGGTGCCCGTAGTGAGCTCGCGGAAGTAAGCGAAGTCCCCCTCGCCGAGCTCCATCGTGAATGCGCCCTCGGGGACCTCCTCCCCCAAGGGCGCATGGTGGCCCAGGTAGCTCGCTGCGTCGTGCTCAAGCTGCCAGGAGAGGGTGGACACGATGCTTGCGTACACGTCCGGGAACTTCTCCTTGAGCATGTCTGCCGCGCACACTTCCGGGAGAAGGGGAACGAAGATCTTCCGGTACTTCCGAGACACCTGGTAGGCGCCACGCGCCACCCACTTCTTGATTTTGTCCTGCATGCGAACTCCGGAGGGTCAAAAGGGAACGCGCCGGTGGTCTTCCGCCAGCGCGCAGGGTCTACAGGGTTGAGGGGCGTACCCAAGCTCCCACCCGCTCCCCCGACACACGGGGCATTCGGGGTCAGAGGGTGGGAGCTCTACGCTGCGTAGAGGGGCGGGATCGCCCTCTCTCGGGAGGTGCTCGTCAGTCATGCTAGTACGGGTCAGGTACCTGCTTCGCAGTGTCCTGCGGCAGAACGGCGTCGAGCAGCCCCTGCAGGAATGCACAGTCGGCCGCGCTGCTTTCCAGCTCGTCGTTCTCACATGCCCGTACAAAGATGGGGAGAGTTGATTGGAACAACCTGCGAAGGTTGTCTACGAGCGCACTGAGACTGACGGGTACCGCCCCCTGCACCTCGAACAGCCCTTTCGGACTGACCTCAATGTGGATAGCGATAGGCGTAGTGCCGTAGGGCTGCCCCGCCAACGCTCCGTTATCGTGTCGAAGGTAGAACCGCCGGCTTGCTGAGGCCCCTACTTCGTCGGATCGGCTAAGCAGCAGCGAGTAGGGATGGGGGACGAAGGACGGGGACGTCATGGGGGATTCTCCATTTCCTTGAGAAAATCGAGCGTAGACCAACCGGCAGGTGCGCCTTCGGCCAGGACCAAACTCCGCCAATGCGGAACCAGAGTGCCCCAATGGGTAAGGAGCACCGAGCGAAGCGTCTCAGGGGAGCAGCCGTACGCACCGAAGGCGTACGGCTCATTGACCTCTACGATCACGGGCTCCCCAGCATCAGAGAGGTACCCGAAGTCCACGATGTGGGCGCCCTTCGGGTAGTACTCCTCAACCGCCTGGACGGCCTTTGCCTGAAACAGGGAGGGGCGGGCATTCCCCTGGTGGTCGAACCCGAACCAGCGGTTCATATCCGGGCTCATGGACTCGTAGAAGCGCCCGTAGGGGCGAAATTCCAGGAACTTCCCGTCCACCAGGAAGCCACGGAACTCGAGCCGGAAGGAGACGTGCGTCTGCACGTACACCTCCTCCAGGCGCGCCCCGTTGGCGAGCTCCTCTTCCGTTGCCTCGCAGAAGAGGTACTCAACGGGGACCTCCGACAGCGTGCTGGCCGAGAAGGGCGGGCGATACTTGTGCTGAACGGGCTTGACGAAGAAGCGAGGAGTCGTCTCCGTTGCGACCAGGGGGAGGCTCGCAAGGAAGGTGGGGAGAGGGAGCCTCTCGATGCGCCGCTCAAACCCGTAGTGGGGGTAGAGCGGAGGGTAGTCCTGCTCCGGAACAGGCAGGTACAGCAGGCGGCAGATCCGCGCCATAGCGCGCAGATCGCCAATCACGATGTTCCGATCGAACGGGACGTCTCTCGGCGACACCTTCTGGAAGAACTCCGTAGCCGGAATCAGCGTGTGGTTCGGAAACGCCTGCTTACGGAGGATCAGCTCCTCCTGCTCGTGGACGTTCTCCCCGTAGGTGAGCAACCATGCGTGCGGGATGTCCATCTCAGCCGCCCGTTTGGGACCGCTTGATGGTGAAGAGGTCCATGTGGGCGTCTCCCAGACGCACCCGGCTTACCCTTCCTCCTTCTACGCGCTGACACAGGATGTACTCCTTCTCGGATTTGCCTGCGATCTCCAAGAGTTCTCCCGCTTCAAGGTAGCCGTGCTGGGTGCGGTACGCCTGCCCGTCCACAGAAAAAGAGTACGTCATCGGCTCGGGGGCAGCGGGGGCAGCATCGGCGGGAGGGGGCTCCTCCCACAACAGCCGAGCCAACTCCTCAAGCGTGTCCGGGCTCCACTGCTCCTCCTCCTGGCCCTTCGGCCAAAGGATCTCACGGGCCTTCTGCACGAGCTGCTCAGCGGTCATTTTCTCAGTCATGTTCGTTCTCCTTGGGGTGGTGTTGGTGGGGAGTTTCGGGGTCAGGACAGCGTACGGTCGAAGGTGGCGACCGCCGCAGGTTGTTCGAAAGAGAGGTGCAGCATCCAGTGCGTGTCTCCGCCGCAGTCGGGGCACTCGTGGGAGGTGACCCGGAATCCCTCGGACTGCGCCCACTTCACGACATGCTGCCGGAACGCACGAGTGAGTGCCGCGGGAACCATATCGGAGGGGGAGAGCTGCAGGGCGAACTGCACCAGGCCCCGCTCCGCTGCGGTGCGAACGCCCTCCTTGATGACCTCCTGCACGCGAGGCACGCTGGGATGCTGAGCGATGTTGGAGGGCTGCGAGCAGAACATGGCGAGGGCTCGGGCTTCTTTTGCGTTCATGGTGGCTCCTGTGCTGGTGGCGAGGCGAAGTCAAGCGCCTCACTGTTATTATCCCGTAAAAACAGTAGTTTATGCGTTACCCGTGTAGGGGAAGATGTCCACGCGTGCGGACATACTTGAGCGTTTCCCCTCGTCGAAGGGGAGCAGGTCAGAGAGGTGTAGACGGAAGAGGCATTCAGGGGTGTGTGCCTCCTCCAGGTGTTGTGCCGTAAGGTCCCCATGGCAAAACGGGCACTGGCCACCCTTGGCGTGTAGGACCATGAGAGTTGTGGCCATGGCGTTACCCATCTCCACCAAAGGGTCGGTCTCGTACCCGAACAGGCGGCTGAGGATGGGGTTTACCCCGTTGAACCTCCGAAAAACCCGCCCAGGGGTGTTGAACCTCTTCGGGCTTGCGAATTCTTCCACGGAGGTGTCCTGGAGCCACTCGGCCCACTCCGCCTGCCGGACGTGCCGCGCGGGGAAGCGGGGCCAGCGCGAACCCTTTGGTAGGTACCCCTTCGCCGCCTCCCAATCCCCCTCGGGGGAACTCGTGGACGACTGCCAGTTCTCCCATTCCTTCCGGGAAAACCCCAAGTACTGTGCGCACGAGGCGTCCAGAAGGATGAAATCTTTGCTGTACTCGTCTGTGTCCGCCGGATCGAAGCGGCTCAGAAGGTGCGCGAGTTCGTGCGCAACATGTGGGGTGAGCCACACGTTAGGGGGCCAGTAAAGAAGACGGCGGCGAAGACAGAGAAGAGGGTATCTACCAGGCACCCGGTGCACGTACGTCGTGGAGATCTCTTCCTCATTGATGCCGGGAGCCAAAGGGGATTGGCGAACGATATGCGTTTCCTCCAGCAGGCTGGAGGTACGTACAAAGTAGTTCGCATCCGTCGTGAACTCCACGCCGAGACGGCGCAGCCTCGACACAATGAGTTCGAATGTACTTCGCGTAGAACCATGCCCCGTGGCGATGATGGGAACGGCGTACGGCTTGGTCATACCGTCTCTGCCTCAAAAAGGGTATCCCACGTCTTCATCTCGTCCTCTTGCTTCTGCACGATCTTGGCCACTGCGGGCAGTTCGTGCGCGTGCTCTATAAGGACTCGAATCTCCTCAGCGCACTGCTCCTCGGTAAGGGTGTTCGGACGAAATAGGTTAATAATCTGCCCTACGGAGGCGCGACGTATACACTCCTTCATCGCCTTCTGCGTGTACAGGCAGTAGCCCCCCTCTTCCGTGCGGTACGTCCCCGCACCCCAGCGGGAGATGCGATATTCTCTATTCGATCGTCCAGGAATAACGACGTACGTGTACTTTCGCCCTACCTTGGACACCGTCGCAATGGTGCCCTCGGGGAGGCGGCTAACACCGCCCGTACATGCCAACTTGTCGCCCTTTTTCATTGCCTGTTCCTCCAATGAGAAAGCCCTCTGAGAAAGAGGGCTTCGGTCAGTAGACTTCGATGTGTCTGTTCTCCAGTTCCGTCAGTTCTCTCTCCCTTGCATCGGCCTCCATGCGGAGCCTGGTGACCGCACCTGCGATCTCCAGAAGTGCACCACTGCGGGCTACCTCTACGTGCTGTCTCGCCTCAGACTCCTCCCGATAAACGTCCTTGTCCATCTGGAGAAGCCCGTAGGGGGTGCTCACCATCTGCATCCAGTTCGTCTCGGTAGAGGGTACCTCCAACCGCTGGATGCCCCGCTCTCTCCACTGTCGTACGTCGTACAAGATCGGCATGCGCGCCCTATACCCCAAAAGAAGAGGGTGGACTCCCTCAACCGTCTTATCCCTCCCCTCCTCACGAGGTTGCGACTGAGGGGCTAAGAAGAAGGGGCTAAAAAAGAGGGGCCGAAGCCCCTCTTTCTCAGACCGCAGGCTTGACGAGCGGCTTGATGCCGTACTCGAAAAGCGCGAGCCCGCCCGCGACGCCGAAGGACACGGCGGTCACCGTGATCGCTGCGTTCACGACCTTGGCCTTGATGCTGTTCTCCGCGTTGGCCTTCTGCATCTCCTTGAGCAGCTCCGTCTGCACGTGCACGGCGTGCCCCGTGTTGTTGCTGAGCGTGGAGATGGCGGTGAGGAGGTGGTTCTCCATCTCCGCGACCGCCGGAGCTGCCGCTTCGGCCGGGACGTTGGAGGAAGCGACGGACTGGGCGTTGTTGTTTTCCATGGTGGTGTTTTCCTTGCAAGGGGAGGTGGAGACTAGATTGCCTCCATCTTTCTTATCCCCGAAATCACTGCGTTTTTGCGTGGGTTGATGGGAGTGGAGCCACTGAAGCGCGAGGCGGATAGCCTCCTCTTCCGTGACTAGCCCCTCTGGGAGGGGCCGGGACTTGGCGGGTGTCACAGGGACACCACCTGCGCGGCCAGGGAGGTGGCTCGGGCCACGCCCGGGTGGCTCAAGAGCTCCGCCATCTTCTTTGGCGTGCTGCAAAGCGGCATCCGGTGGAGGACGAGCTTACCTTGCAGGTAGTCACCCTTGAGGGCGCCCTTTTGGGTCATCATCCCGGTCTCGATCGCGAGGCGACCCTTGAGGGCCAGCTCCTGAAACAGGGGCAGCGAGGTGACGGCATTCACCTCCTCCGAAGTCCCTGCGAGTGTGACCTCCGTGTAGGAGAGGTCGCCTTCCGCCCCGTCCTCTTGCAGGGACTTGAGGGCGGCTCGGCGAAGGAGAAACACGGACAGGCTTTCCCCTGCGGAAAGCACTGCCTTGGCGGCTGAAATCGCGGCGATGGCTCCAAGCATGGGGCCTCCTTGGTGGTGGGTAGAAAAAAGAAAAGGCCCCCTCAAAGAGGGGGCCTTAGGTGCGTACCGCTACGATGCTCACTCCTTGGCGGGGAGCACCGCGTTGGCGATGAGTGACGCAATCACGAAGGTGCCCGTTATGGCACCCGTGATTGCCGCGGCCCGAAGGGCGGCCTGCCCAATCGTGGGCGTCGCCGACGCCTCAAGGCGAATGCCTTCTAGGCGCATCGCCTCTGCGGCGTGCATGTTTTTGGACGCCTCGAAGTTGAGACGGGCGGTCTCCTCCTCTCGTGAAGCGACCCGTTCGCGGTGCTCTGCACGGTCGGCTTCCGTGAAGTTCAGTTTGAACGTGAAGGGGTTGTTGTTTTTTGCGGATTCCATGGGAGCACCTGAAGGGGCAAGCTGGGAATCAGCTATCTGGCCTTCATTACTCTTATCCCCGAAATCCCTGCCTTTTTGCCGTTTTCTACCCCTCTGCGGCCAGGTCTTCCACGACCTGCATGAGCCACGCGGTCGCGTACACCGTCGCGATCAACGAGGCACAGAGCAGATCAAGAACGGGGTGGGTGCGCGTGCGGATCAACCCTCCTCGGCCTCCGCAGCAGCCTCCTCGGCCGCTTCCTCCTTCTGCTCCTGACGCCAGTGATCCTGACGGGCGCGTGGCGAGTTCGGGTCCAAGATGACCCCTGAGTGCAGTGCCGTGAGCAGCTTGTGCTGCTGGTTCTGCAGCGTCTTGCGACGGAAGGCGACGGAGGTACGAACGTACGTCTCCAAGTCCTCAAGGCGGTCCAGGCTCGCCGAGCAGAGGGCTGCGTCGTTTGCGAAACGCGTACGCTGCTCGTCCGTGATTACAACGGCGCCCTCTTCCTCTTCAGGCTGCGAAGGGGCGTAGGAGGGAACAGGGATGTCCCGGGGGAACACGCTGGTCAGGAGATCTTGGATCTCGTACCGCGATTCATCGGAGAGCTTGACGGTCGTCTTCTTTTTCTTGCTGGCCATGGGGCATCCTTCTGTTGCGATGAGGGCAAAGCGCCCTCACTGTTCTTATCCCCGTACTACAGCCAGATGTGCAAAGGAGCAGGCATGTACGTACAAGAGCCCCTACCGATCCTACCGGGACACCGAGCTCTTCCCCTTCCCGTACACAACGGGTGGAAGGGACTCCCCCGAGACACTGGGTACCCCAAGAGGGCCCTGAGCGAGCAGACTATCCTCACCACCAAGGAGGCTGCTGCGTACTGCGGCTTCCGAAGTCCCATGGGTCTCCGGAAGGCGGCCCAACGAGGAGCTGTCAGGTGGCACTCTCGAGAAGGCAAGGACCTCCGGTGGGAGGTGGCAGAGCTGCATCGCTTTCTGGGGGTGAAGTAGAAAGACAAGTATTGAGTTGTCGATGACTTGTGAAAAAAACTCTGGGAGAGGTGTATTAGGTGTTACATGTAGCATTTTATACTACATTTTTACACTATAGAAGAGGGGGGTCTTTCGACCCCCTCTTTGTTCAGTACTTCTCTCCCAGAGTTTTTTTCACAAGTCATCGACAACTCAGTGAAATAGGAGAGATTCTCCACGGGGTCTTTTGAGGCTCACGATCCTGCATAAAAAGCTGGGGTTCGTGAGAGCGGAAACAGACCAAAATCCCCCAAGTGCGTTTTGGCCTGTTTTTGAACTACTGTCATCCTGTTCAGGAGAGATCATCTGGAGTGCTGAAGTCCCCAGGTGCCTCCGGGGATACGCCCTCCTCAATGTCGTCCTGTCCGAACTCGTAGTCGGGAGACGTCGTGGAACTGATCTCCCTCGACTGCACTGCCTCGGTACGGTTTCCCTTACGCAGGGATAGGTCCTGTCGAGCAACCTCACGCATCGCTGCCTGTGCGTTCCCTCCGTATGAGGACTCGTCTGCAGTCAAGCCGAAGAAGGACTGGAACCTTCCCCGCAACAGGAGGTCGAGTGCGCGGTCTGACCCCTTCTCCCGGAAGGTGCGGATCAACGCGTCGACCTCGGGGAGGGCGGGTGCAGTGTACTCCCGGAGAGCGAACTCAAGGGTGCCTTCCCCGGACGCGGACAGCGCCTCCTGGAGAGGGGCCAGGTACGACTGCACGGGTACCCACCTGCACCGAGGTGGGGTTTGCGGAGGTGAGTAGCGGGTTGATCAGACGTCCGAGCTCGGGGAAGTACCGGGCGGCGTTGACCGGGAGCGTGAGCCAGTTGGCCAGACGTGCCTGGAAGGAGCCGTAGTCAAACCCCCGACGTGCGCGAACGCGTGCGAACGGGGGAGGCTTCTCCCCGAAGAGCAGGGAAGTGCCAAAGGGGAGCGGCGCGGTGAGCTCGAGCAGCTTGTTGGAGAGCTCCACGTTGGCCACCTCTGACACGAAGGAGGGGTTGGCGTAGTCCGTCGGGTAGCTCTCCAACATGTCCCCGGGCTGGGTACCTACGGGGGTGCGCTCGAAGCGTACGAACCGGGACTTGCCCACGACGCGCCCCGCAGGGAAGAACACGCCTCCCGGTCCGGTCACCTCCAAGGAGGCGGAATCCGTGGTGCTGCGTCCCGTCACGCGCACTTGGGCGCGCTGCAGGGAGACGGAGAGGGAAACATTTCCCCCGTCCACGACCGTTTCACGCAGCGCGGTCTGCAGACGGACATCCAGGGGCGTGTCCCCCGAGCCTGCCACGAGGTACCTCCCACTGTTCGCCCCTGCCTGCACAAGGAGGCTGTCGTACCGTTGCGGGGATACCGGGGGGCCTGCGTCGAACGCGTACGTGCCTGTGGTCCCTACCGCAGGGAAGAGCACGCTGACGCTGTTGTCAGTGATGCTCGTGACGGTCCCCACCGAGGGAGGGGTTCCCCGCAGCACGACCTTGTCTCCCACTTGCAGCGTGGAGGGGTCCGCCAGCGCGCATACCGCGTGCGACCCGCTGAAAGTGAAGAGGGCGCTCCCCGTAAGTGCATAGAACGTCACCAGGAAAGGGTCGTACTTCGTCGTTCGTGCTGCCGAGGACACACCCTCGGTGTAGGCAACGTCTGCGAGCAGCTTCCCGGTGGCCCGAAGGCTCTGCACCACCACCTCGGGGGGCGTGGGCGCACAGGAGATCGTCAGATTTGGGAAGAAACCGAAGGTGTTGTACGCGTTCTTTGCCGTATCCGTCGGCCCCAGAAGCTGGACCTTGGTCTCCGCGGGCACTTGCGTAGCAGGGGACGTGCACCGCAGCCGAATTTGGCGGAGAGCGGGGCCGATCAGCATGTCGACGGCCGCTCCGGGGCTGAAAACGAAGCCCGGACTCGGCCCGGACACAGTAAGGTGCTGCCCGTCGATGACGGCAGTCACCAAGTACCGCACACCCCCGTCACCGCCGCTCTGCACGAACACCCCATCCCCTGCAACCACGCCCAAAAGCGTGAGGTCGGTAAGCGGGGGGAACGTAATCGTCGCCGTTCCCGTCCCCGCCGACACCGAACCCTGCCCGGAAAACCGTTGCGGGGACAGGTAGGTCTCGGCGAGCAGGGTGTACGGAAGGTACGTGTTGAGGTCCGAGCAGATTTGCGTCGCGGTACGCCGTTGGGGAGGTGCCCCAGCGTGAGGACCGTCCAGAGAGAGCCCCAATGTGGGCCCGGCCGAGCCACCGATCAGTTGCACGACCGATGCAGGACCTCGCTTCGTGGATTGCAGGCGCAGCCGGCCCCCTCCGCTCACAGACGCAACGGGTGCATCGAAGAACGCGTTGATTTCGGCGCAGATAGCCGTCGGATTCGCGGGCCCCGGCACGGAAAAGGTGATGCTGAAGGGCACCCCGTCCACCAGGAGCAGTATCGCCTGCCCACTCAGCGCCGTGGGGGAGAGGGAGCCCAGCACCGTGCTGCCCTCCAGGTACCCGGACGTCGCCGAGGCGCTAACCGTGAGGGGGATCGTGTACACGGTGCCGCCGAGGGACACCACGAACTCGTTGTTCAGAGGGGTGGTCGACCCCGTGGAGGGAAGAGGCAGGCTACCGTCGCCGATCACGTAGCCGGTGCTGTACCCGTCGTCCCCTTCTGGGAGGGTGCCGTTCAGGATCGCCACGGAGGAGAGCGGCAAGTAGGTGTCAAACGGGGCCTCCCCGTCCACCGCCACGGTACAGCGGGCGTTCGACTCGTAGATGGCCCACGGGCCCGAGGCGACAGACAGCAGGGCGGCTGCCTCCCCCGCGTGGTTGGCGTCTCCGTAAGGAGCGGCCGCGCCCAGGAGGGGGCGGAACGTCGTCACCCCGGAGAAGCGGCCGAAGGTACGCACCGCCGTCTTGACGGCCAAGAGATCGAGCACGACACCCCGCATCGCGGCCAGGCGCTCGTCGCTCGTCATGGCCCTCATGGAATCGGCGCGGGAGGCGACGATCGCCTGCGCGCGCGTCATCACCCCCTCCGCCACGCTGCTGGGCAGGTTCAGGGCGGCGTAGTCATCCATGGCCGTTGCGAGCTCGCGTACCAGACCCACCAGGGTCGCGTGCCCCTCAGTGCAGGCGGAGAGCAGGCCCGGTAGCGCCCCCCTCGCCTGTTGCGGAGTCTGCACGAGCGTACCTCCCGACCGGATGCTGCTCCCCGGCCCCTTGAGGAAGCGGTCGATGTTGTCCTGGAAACGCAGGTAGGAGGCGAGACGGGTCACGTCCAGCAAGCCCGAGGTCCGAGACCCGGCTGCACGGCTGATCTCCTTCAGCGCCACCTGCGCGTTACTCAGGGTGCTCACATCCTCGACAGGAAGGACATCTCGAGCGACCGCAGACACTGCATCCAGAAGGGAAGTGACCCGGGCGGCCTGCGCCTGCACCGCATCACGCAGTCGTTGGGCGCCCAGAGACACCACGTAGTACGGAGCCTCCGGCTGGAGAAGGAACAGCCCCGCAGCCGCCTCCTGAACATCCTGGAAGGTCATTTCTTGGCGCGGTACACCGAGTGAGTCGGTACCCCTACGAATCCCGCTGCGCACAACCTGCTCCAGGGCGGCTTCGATCTCTGCTTGCGTGTACATGTGCAGTCCTTCTCCAAGGGGCTAAAAAAGAGGGGCGGCCCCTCTTACGGAGTACTCGACTCCTCTACCAGATCCTCCAGGAGCAGGATCCGCTGGTACAGGAGTGACTGTACCTCCTCGGTGCTCATGCCCTCGTTGATGGCGAGGTAAGCGGACTTGACCTCCTCCAGCCGCTCAGCGTAGTCGGGGCGAGGAGGGCCTCGGAGGTCTGGCGCGTAGGCGGTCAGCGCCTTCGTGAAGCGGCTGAAGTCTTCGGGTCGCTGCGACTCGAAGGCAGTCCACGCCGAGTTGGCGACCAAGGCTGCGAGCCGAAAGGACGAAAGGAGCCTCCGAAACATCGGCAGCTCCTTTCCCTTAGTAGCGGAGGCAAGTTCGTCGTCGTCGAGACGCTCGAGGAGCTGGATCTCTCTTTCGGGCAGGTAGTGCTGGCTCATGGGGTACTTTCACGTTGAGGCGTTGAAGGACGACGTGCAGCGGGGGACGCTCCAGCTTGCGCAGGGCGTCTCGACACTGACGGGGCAAGGTGCTGAGCTCCGCCGGTGGGAGCTGGAGGAAGGTGAGCTGAGGATTCGTCTCATGGCCGAGTACGGTACCGTGCACGAACAGCGCCCCGCCCCCGGCGATGGGGGCGAGGAAAGTGTACGCCGGGTGGGGTGAGAACACCTCGGCGTACCCCAGACCGAGCCACCGCATAGGAATCTGAGGGGGCATCTCCAGCACCGCTCTTGTCCCCCAAACGGGCAGCAGAAAGTACATCAGAGGTCAGAGTAGTCGCAGTTCGCCAACGCGGCTTCCAGCACGCTGAGGCTCAACGAGAGTGGTACCTCAAGAGGACCCGCCGACGGCGCGGGGTTGCGGGGGTCGCCCATCCGCCCCGCGTACTGCAGGGTGGCCGGGGTAAGGGTGCGCACGCGGGCACGGACCGCGCTCGGCTCCAAGTTCAAGAACTCGCACACAGAAAGGAACGAGGTGAGCTCCTTCCCCTCTGCCTTGCGCAACTTCCAGTTCGGGTGGCCCGGGCCCTCAAGGAACAGCCACACCTCTGCGTCCTCAGCCCGACGACGCTGCAGGGACACAAGGCTTTCCCGGTACAGCACCCAGTCGTGAGTCGCGCGGTTCAGCATCTCTAGGAGGATCTGCCGACAGCCCTCCGCTTCGTGGCGGGCGCACTCCGCAGTGGGTGGCTCCTCCGCACGTTGCGGGTTCAGGATGTGGTCGAGGGAGAGGACGTCGTGCAGCAGGGCGATGCCGAGCCGCCGGCGGAGATGCTCCTCCTCAGGAAGGTCCTGATCAGCAGCGGCGCGGATGCGTTCCAGGAAGGAGGCTAGGGAGCTCACGATACGGTCACCGTGAAGGGCACGCCGAGGACACCCGGATCGGGGTAGCGGACGATGCTCTTGTCAAAGGGGGTGAGCGTCACGATGGCGGTACCCGGGGCCTGCGCGCGGAGCTCGATGCGGTTGGGGGAGATCGCGAGGCAAACGACACGGGTGTCGGAGCTCGACCAGGCCACGTCGTCATAGCCGATGCCTGGCAAAATACGACCGTCGCTGACACGGATGGTGGGGGTCAAGAAGAGGGAGCTCCCCGCCAAGAGGCTGTAGGGGCCGGGGACGTCGAAGGTCACCGAGTGGATCACCGGGAACAGCAGGTCCGGCAAGTTCACGTTCGGGGCATCGGGGACGTAAATGGTGCGTGTGATGTCCGAGAGACCTTCGATCAGGACGTCGTACTGCCCGTTGCGAATCAGGTTGGTCTGCATGTACCCGTTTGCGTCCGTCCGACAGACGACCCGCTCGGTCAACACTGCATCCCCGTCAAGCAAGAGGGGGCGGAACTTCGCGATGAAGTGGACGTCGATGTTCGGGGCCTTCCCGCCATTGGCCGCGCGGAAGAACCCGTTCGCGACGCACAGGCGGGGGTCGTTGACTGTCGGAGCGGTGAAGATGTCCCCGGTAACGTCGAAGGTGTTCGGGCCCGGCTGCACGCTGAACGTGAGAGCCGAAAAGGAGGCGTGCTGCCGGAAGAACCGGACCTGATAGCTGCCCTCCTCCAAAAGGAGGGCGATGCGACCGTCCGTATCCGACGTTCCGGATGTGTACACGGTGAGCCCATCCAGGGAGAACACTTTCCCCACCACACCCGCCAGCGGGGTGGGTGTGGTCCCGGAGGACTTGATGTAGAAGTCGACGGCTTGCAAGCTCACAGGCTTCTCCGGGTGGCGGCTTTCAGGTGGGGAATCTGCACGTTGAAGAGGTCGTCCTTCCCGAGCTCAGGGCTGAGCAGGTTGAAGGAGGTGACTTCGGGGTCGGTCGGCGTCACCAAGGTGCGTGCAATCGGGGTGCCTGTGACGAATACCTCGATGGTAATGCCACGCACGAGGGGGATGGAGAACTCCCCCTTTGCGTCCGTCTTGAACCGGCCCTCGCCGGCGAACCCCCCAACGAGCGCCCCGCCCAGGAGTCCCGTGCTTGGCAGCGTACGGACGATGATCTCGCGGTTCTTCACGGGCACCCCGCCTCCGGTGAGCACGCGCACGAAGCCCGTGACCAACTGCGAGAGGTCGAGAGGGGAGGCGTCCGGGAACAGTTGCTTGGGAGAGCTCAGGAGACCCAGGGTCGAGTTGTAGTAGCGGAACTGATAGAAATAATCAGCACTTCCGTTGACGTCTTCGAAGTAGACGTACTTGTTGCCCTCGGTGAGTAGCGGCCAGGGGTCCTCCCCGAAGGCCACGGAGGCAGGCTCCACCAAGGGAAGACCCAGAAGGGACGCAGCATCACCGCCCAGAACGGCGAGCACGGATTCCTTACCCATGCTCGCAGTGCTCAGGGTCAGCCGCCCTTCCGTGTCGACGTCCGCGTGAACGAGACGGGAAGCGGCGTTGATCGCGCTCGCGACGGAGGCGTACCCCGTCACCCCCGTCGGGAACATGATGGATACCGTGGTGTTGTCCACAAGGAGCTCGAGAGTCTTGTCGACCACGCTGCTTGTGGGGCGAACCCCCGACGAGACGAGTACGGCGGGTAGAAGGGACGGACCGTAAAGGCCGGTGAAGGGCCCCGCCTCCGATACGCGGGATCGGTACACCTGCACACGGTTGTACTTGCCCTGCCAGTCCGCATCGAGAAGGAGAGCGGGGAGGGTGACACGTTGGCGGGTGACGATGCTCATGGTGACGGATACCTCTCCTGCAGCTCGGTCTGGTACGCAAGGGCTTCGCGCTGAAGATCCTGCAAGCGGACCATCTCAGCCTGCAACTCCTCCTTCATACGTTCGACGCGAAGACGGCAGTTCTCCACCTTCAGGTAGAAGTTCTCAGCACGCAGGGTCTCGAGTTCGGTGGGGGAGGGGGGCATTCGTCAATCCGAGGCTAAAAGAAAGGCGTCGATCTCGTCGACGACCAGGGAGGAGACGGCTCGCACAGTACTCTGTGCGAGCCGCTCGGACCCGGTGCGCCCTTGGAGAATCCGTTTGTTCGACGAGACTCGGTGCTGAAGGGCGGCACGTTGCTGCGTGGCCCACGCTTTCGTGGCCTCTACCAAGGCGTCCAGGCGGGCGTTGCGTTCGGTGACAGAGGGCATGGCCCTCAGGCTATCACTCCTCCTTGAAAAACTCGTTGAGGAACCGGCCCGCTTCTCGTTCGAGCTCGGCGCGGCGCTCAAGGTCGGGGGTCTGCGAAGCCATTTCCCCGATCAGGGACGCGGCCCACCAGCGGGAGGCCACAACGTTCCCGTCAAAGTCCCGCCCCGGCGGCGTGAGGGTCGTCACCATCTGACTCCCCTCCTCAAAGAAGGAGCTGATCGTATCGATTTCATTGGCGTACAGGATGTCCTTGAGGCGGGCACGCAGGGTTCGCCAGTCGATCGACTTCTCTTGGGCAGCACGAACGGCCACCAAGGTGGCCTCGATGCTTTGCGCGCTGAGCAGGTCTGATACCGCGGAGTCCACGGCGGCTGCCACGGCCTCCGTCTCGGCGCGAAGCGCGTTGTTTGAGAGGGCGTGGCCGTCGCCTTGCCGCACACCGCCGAGGTGCACCTTCTTGTAGGATGCATCCAACACGATGCGCGTGCTGGTGTTCGGGTCCCACAGCGTTTGGGCGATGCTAAGACTCCCCGCGCCGAAGTCGGAGTTGGTCCAGGTGACGCCGAACACGAGGTACCTCCCCGGAGCCACCTCGCGAGGTGCTTCCTGGAACGCCTTGAGGGTGTTGCGAAGAACACCCGCGTGCCCGTCCATGAACCGAGCGTTCACTGCGCGCGCCGCCGCCACGAATGCACGTAGCGTCGGAAGACTCGCGACGTTCGTGTTGTACTTACTCGTGAGGAATGCACGCAGCTCGCCGTTCACCGTGCGGTGCAGAAACTTCCCAGCAGCGCCCTTGAGCGTGTCACTGAGCTCCGGCGTACGGTGGAAGAGCTGGTTGAGGGTGTGCGCGAGAAGCTCTCCCATGAAGGGGCGGTTGCTGGCCCCCTTGAGCAGGTTGGTCACGTACTGCGCAGGGACTCCCACGGTGCTGGCCAGCCCGTTGAGCGCGTGGCGGTGCAGGGTGAGCCCCCCGTCCTTGCCGCCGTGGCCCTTGTAGTGAATGCGGAGGCGGCCCTCTGCGCCCCAGGTGAAGATAATCTCGTTGCCGTAGGCCAAAAGGTCCACGATGACGGTGTCCTCCACGCGCTTAATCATCTGCTCCTCGGTGTGAGCGGCGAGGTCAAGCCGTGCGGAGACCCGCTGGCGCACCTGCGCCAGCAGCGCAGCGGGGGAGGGTTCGTACTGAAGTGCGAGTTGCTGAGTCATGGTAGCTCCCGTGGTGGTGGGTTGGAGGGAAGCTTTCCCTCACCCCTGTTATCCCCGAGGAGCTAAGAAAAAGGACGGGGGCTTAAGCCCCCCGTCCTTCAATCGTCGTTCCCGTTTCCGGGTCCCATGTAGCTCTTCAGGGTGTTGCCCATCTCCGTTTTCATGCGTGAGATCTGGGACACCGACCTGCCCATCTTCTTCGCGAGTACCCCGGTGGAGTGGATCTGCTCATGGCCGTTGGTGCCGAACGTGTGGTGGAAGAGGGTGTGCATTGCAGGTGACTTCGGGAACAGCTTGTGGAGTTCCTGCTGGGCGACCGCGATCTGTTGCTCCTCGTAAGAGGGCACGCGCTCCGTGGGGTCGGTCTCAAAGGCGCTGGCGGGAATGTCCCGAACACGACTGCCCTGGATTCGAGACACCAGCTTGGCGGAGATCCCCACCTGGTGCCCGATCTCCGCTGGAGTAGGCGCTCGACCGAGCTCGTCCTTCAGGTGGTCCGACGCCTTGTCGATCTTCCCGATGTACTGCGCCTGCCCTTCCGGGATGTGGGCGAGGTTCGCGTGACGGTTCCCGTACCGAAGCGCCTTCTTCAGGTAGTTCTCGGCGTGAGTGTTAAGGGCCGCGCCTCGAGAAGGGTCGTACTTCTCGAAGGAGCGAATCAAGTGCGTGTTCAGCTCCGCGGCGTAGGCGCTGGCCGGAATCGCCGGTGGCTTCCACATCCGCACCTTCTGGGCGACCACGGGTTCGTACAGCTTGAGCAGAGGCTGGAGGTGCTCCGGTTGCTTGCCGTGGTCTTGCCACTGCTGCCAAAGAGAAAGCTCGTGCGCCTTCCGTTGCGCAGCGAGCTTTTCTTTCGTCTCTTCCAACTCTTCGATGGGATTTTTAGCCACGGAAAAACCTCGTGAGCTCCCGGAGCGTAGGTGCTCCGGAAGCCTTCTTGAGCAGGGGGGAATGGGGAGGGGTGAGGAACTTCTCGGGGATGTTGAAGTTCTCTCGGAGGAGCGCCTTGTCGGCCTTGGCCGCGTTGCCGAAGGAGTCAAGGGCGCGGTCGATCACGTCGATGGTTGTCTCCTTCGCACGCACCTCCGTGCCGGTGGTGAAGTCATCGGCAGGGGGGATGGGAGGATCGTCTTTCGGGCGGTCGACTGCTTGTACGCCCTTGAGGGACGCCATGTTGGTGTGAAGCTGCGCAGCCAGTTTGCTCAAGTCGTCCATGGGAGTGCCTCAGGAAGGTTTGGATGTTCTCGCGGATGCGCTCCACCGCGTACGGGCACCGACTCCTAAGAGCCTGGGTGTACTGACGGAGTGCCGGTAAGGTATCGAAATCGTACCCCATAGCACGTGCAGCGCATACCAGAGGGTCCGGAGGGTACTCGGAAGCCATACGATCCCTAAGGTTTGAGGCAAGTACGCAAGGAGGTGAGCGTGTGGCAGAGGGGCTGCTTCACCGCGCCCGGACGGAGATGCTCCGCAACGCGTAAGACCTGGGCAACCGCCCCCTCCTCCTCGGCGGACCCCTCGAAGGCATCGGCGTAGCGGCGGAGGGCGCTGCAGCCCTCCTGGAGTTGGATCATGTCAGCGCGGATCCGCCCAAGCACCGTCCCCGTTTCCTCCCCCGAGGTACTGTGGCGGGTCGTAAGCTGCGCCCCGTATTCCAGATACTCGATCTTGTCGATGAACTCCTGAAGGTTGTCTCGCGAGAGGGGCGGGTGCTCACCGACCTGCACCGAGTCGTAGGGGGTATTCCGAACAGCGAGACGGTACCTAGAGTGCAGTGCCTCCCACAGCTCCCGGAGCAGGATGAAGAGGGTACCCACGTAGACCTGGCGCATCCCCAGTGACATCTCTGCGTGCGCGTTTGCGGGCAGATCCTCGCCCGCTTGCTCGCAGACCATTTTCAGCAACGTGTCCATAAACCTCCGTGGAAGAATGAGAGCTTCCAGGAGTCTTATCCCCCGTTAGATGCGGTTTTTGAGTGCCCCAGCGATGCCGGTGCCGAACCCCGCGCCTTTCGGCTTGGCGATGTCGGCGATGCTGGGGCCTGCGGGAGCCGTGCTCTTCGGCAGCCCGATACCCCGACTTGCGGAGAGCCGACCTGCCGGAGTCGTTGCTGATGCCGCCTTGTGCTTGACCGGGCGGAAGTCCCCCGAGGAGTACGTCACGCCGTCCGGGAGCATGTCGCCCTCCTTCTGCAGCGCCTTGTCGAGCCGGGGCGTACGGAAAGCGGGGATGTCACTGGCCATCATGAAGTTGCCCCGAGTGGGGGCCGAGGCGGCCTGCTTCAGGTACGTGCGGAGCGTGCCCTCTTCTGCCTTGCGATCGAGGTGACCTCGGATGAGAGGGACAGCGCCAGCGCTTAGGCTACCCTTCGCTGATTGTGCTGCCACGTCCCGCAGCTTGTTCTTCAGGTCTGCCCCCTCGAACGCTGACTTGCCTCGAATGACGTTGCCCACCGCAGAAATAGCGGGTCCGGCCACAGCACCCAACGCCGCGTACCGACCTACCTGTCCGGCCGTCGGTTTGTTCCGCTCCAGGGAGTCGAGACGATCCAGCGACCGTCGCGCCTGGTCAGCCGTCACCTCTCCCAGCTTCTCCAACTCGTCGAGAAAGCCGCGCATGCTGACGGCGTTCATCAGTGGTGCCCCAAGCGATGTGCCACGGCGGCGCCAAGAACGGCGTCCCGATGATGAGCCTCGGGCAGCACCTCAAGGACATGAACCCCTTCTCCGGAATGGGGAAGAGCCT
>Ga0114982_1000137_pt1 | contig 36720 bp, 46 predicted proteins | sample Shrwel_input2_FT_FD_87183 | JGI IMG/M metagenome (GOLD analysis project Ga0114982, IMG submission 87183) | Subsurface microbial communities from deep shales in Ohio, USA - Utica-3 well 1 S input2 FT | ecosystem: Environmental > Aquatic > Deep subsurface > Shale gas/oil reservoir > Produced... | reverse complement strand
CGTTGCCAATCAAATGAATCATCTTTGTTATAAAGCATTAACCGTAGAAATGCCAAGCGCATGGCAAAGACCGTTAAGAGCATTAGTGAAAGCTGCGGATAAATATTCGATTGTTATCAGTGATGAAGAATTAGTGATGGCGTTTTTGCCTGACGAAGAAGTATTACCTGATGAGCGGGCATGGCGCAACTTATTATGGAAGCTGGACAAAGAAGATGAATTAATAGCAGAGCAGGCCGCTAAAGGATTACCCCAGTCAGAGGAAGACTATGCCCATTGGATGCGTGTTTTTTTAGACATGGAATTAGCCAAATATGGCTTTACACGGACTGAAAAACCTAAATCTGAAAAGGCTCTTGAACAAGTTCCTATTTCTTGGTATTGCCGTGAGGTAGAAATAGGTCAGCAATATTTAAAAATATTGCACGGGGGTGAAAATCCTTATTATTGCAGTGATACTAAGTTTTTTATGATATGCCCAGTAGTCAGTGAGATTTATCAAAGGTTTTCTTTTAATAAACATAGCGCTAGTGTGTTTTATGCTCAGATGCACGATGTAGTAGATTTATCTAAATTTTATAGTAAACCTTTGAGTATTGAATTAACGCAAGAATATATTAGTTTAATAGCCAGTGCTGTTATTAAACCTTTTTTGGATACAACTCGTGATATTAAAGGTTTGGACAAGCTGGTCAATGGGTTTTTATCCTCTCAACCAGAGAGCTATATTGAGCTTATACGTGATGTTAATTTACGTCTAGCTGATGCAAAGGGACGCAAATTAACCCCACAAAGATTTAAAGCGATGGGATTTTATTGCCCTCAAAGTTTAATTATTGCACGATTAGCAAATAATCCTCAATTTGATAAGTTAATGCGTTTCTTTGAGGCACAAGACCATTGGGGAGCAAACCAACAAGCCCGTGCTACAGAATGGCCAAAACTTGTCAAATACTTACAGGAAGAAGTGAAACCGTTGGTTTAATTTTTAGTATAGCGGACACGGGGTAGAGTAAGTCTTCTATCAACCCCGTATTACGTTGCAAGCCGCAACCTATCCAACTATTTACGCTTATTTTGGTCAAGTTAAGCCAATTATCACGCCTTTAACGTGGCTGCCAACGCGGTTGCGCTTTGTGCAACCAAGCCATAAATAGATAATTGCGGATTAACCCCCAAACTGGTGGGAAACACCGAACCATCAAAAATAGATAAATTCTTTAATTGATGATGACGGCCTTGACTATTAACCACCCCTTTAGTTTCATCATCGCTCATCATGCAACCACCCATCAAATGCGCGGTAAATAAAGCGGTACGAAATTTTTTATAGGGTAATTGTTCGATTTGTGCTTTGGCTTCTGCCCAAGAGCTTGCCCATTTTGCATCCAAATGAGCCGCACGGACTTTAGTTGCGCCTGCGGCAAATTGCGCTTCGGCCATACTCAAATAAGCCCGTTTTGCACCTTCCCAAATAAAATCAGTGACTTCATAGTCCAAAACAGGGTCGCCATTATCATCAATCGACACTTCGCCGCCTTGACTGTCTTCCACAAAACCGTCACGCATCAAAGCCAACATAGCATTAGTATGGGGTAATAAAGTCATCTCTTCTTTGAGAGTTTGCCCCCATGTGCCAAAAATGCCACTGGCAATAGCAGGAAACACAGGCGGTACTTCTAATTTATAGCCCATTGCGCCCGTTGCCCCATTTTTCCATTGAAAAAAGTCCGAGGCAATCGACTGAGGCGCACCATAATACGGTTCAATTTTTTGTGGCATTTGCGCCAAGGTCAACACGACAGGATGAATACAGGTGCGTTTGCCCACACGGTCATAAGGGTCGGGTGTTTCGGAGCGTAACAGCAAAGCGGGGTTATTGAGTGCGCCCCCTGCCAAAATATAATGTTTGGCTTTAATTTCGACTTCGATACCTGTTTTGTTGTGTGTTGACTGGTCTAAAGCCAATGCCAAAAGCCCCGTCACTTTTTCACCCGTAAATAATACCCGTTCTACGCGCAAACGATGAACCAATGCCGCACCTTGTGCCAAAGCACTGGGAATAGTTGACACCAACATGGATTGTTTGGCATTAACAGGACAGCCCATGCCACAATAACCACTGTTCCAACAGCCTTTGACATTACGCGGAATAACGTGCCATTCCCAGCCTAATTTTTTGCAGCCATCCGTCAATACCTGATTATTGGCGTTAGCGGCCATTGCCCACGGCTCGATATTCAGGCGTTGCTCCATTTTTTCAAACCACGGTTTCATTTCTTCGGGGCTATGGCCTTTTACGCCATGTACTGTTGCCCAATGTTTGAGTGTTTCATCGGGTGTTCTAAAACTGGCTGTCCAATTGACCACCGTTGTGCCACCCACAGAACGCCCTTGTAAAATGGCAATTGCGCCGTCACTGGTGGCGCGTCCTGCGGCTTCTTGGTACAACTCACGATAAGCGCGTGATTCATCCATATCTTTAAAGTGAGCTGAAGTTTTAAGCGCACCTTCTTCAATCATCAGCACTTTTAAGCCTGCTTGACTTAAAATTTCGGCGGCTGTGCCACCACCTGCGCCCGTTCCTACAATCACTACATCGGCTTCTAAAGTCGTATTTTGCGTCAGTGTTGAGGCATCAGTCACTTGCCAACCCGAAGCAATACCTGCGGTATAAATATCATCAATCGCCATTTTTTATTGCTCTTTTAATTAACTGTTGACTACTTGGTACATGGTAGCTAAAGGTTTATAGCCTGTATGTTGTTGTGCTTCGGGCAAGCTAAAGTAAGAGATAGCCACCAGTTTGCTTAACACCCGATAACCCGCATTAAACGGGCCAATAGAGCTACCATGCCAACGGCTTAAAAATTGATTAACTTGTTCGGCAGTGGCTTGTGGCCAAGTATCCCAAACGCCCGTAGTGAGCCAGCGCGTGATACGGCCATCTAATAAATCTAACAGTTTATAAATTTCGCCTTGTGCTTTGCTGCCCAAGTTGGCACATGCCCCATCGATATTTTTTAAAATATTGGTTGTTAAGGCTTGATAATTATGGTTTTCACTTTGAATCATGCCGCTTAATACCACAGGAATTAAGGCCGAAAACAACTTCAAATCGTTATCGCGTAAAAAGCTAAAGCCTTTACTGGCGGAAGAGGGGGATGAGCTACACGCGCTAAGTGTGGTGCCTGCACCAGTGGCAATCGCCAATGTACCCCATGTGCCTAAACGCAAAAAAGAGCGGCGGGACAGAGCCGCATGATAATAAGTCGGCATAACACCTTCCTTAAATGAGACAAAAATTTTATAAAAAAGCCGCCTAAATTTATGATTTTTATATAGGACGCTTGTATATTAAAGGTTTTCTAAAAGAACATAAGCTCCGAGAATGGTCAAGGGCTGAGGCTAAAAAACCGACCTTGACACATTAAATACGGCGTTATGCGATACTATTCGAGCTAAACTAAATACCCATATTAGCTAAGGTTCTAATGACACCACTAATGACACTGGCTACAATCGGATGTTCCACTTCTAATTCTGCCTCTGCCCCGCGTAACAAATTAGCCATACGCTCATAATCAACCTGTTCATGCGACTGTAGATGTAATTCTAAATCGCATAATTGCGCTTGTAGGTTTGCTTGATGTACGGGCGGTAGGGGATGTAATTCTAAAATTTGACGGGCTTTAGCGATTTGTTCGCCAACTAATTGTTTGGGCATAATAATATCCTCTAAAATTTATCTCATTAGCTTTAAAGTGTACGCCAATCTAAGCAAAATCGCTAATAACAAGCGGCTTTTAATGGTTGACGGACTATTTGTATGGTTGCGTGGTTAATATCAAAATCATGTTTTAGCCTGTCATTGATTTGTTGTAAAAAAATATCATCCGTAGGCAAAACATCCATCACCAGTTGCACCGTTAATGCAATTTCTGAGCTACTTAATGCCCAAATATGCAAATCGTGAACCGTATTGACTGTCGGCAAATCAAGTAAATACTGGCGGACAGTGGCTAAATTGACCGAATCAGGTACACCATCTAAAGTTAAATGTAAGGATTGTTTAAACAAAGCCCATGTGCCAATAACAATCACCCCTGCAATGATTAAACTCATCACAGAGTCTAACCATAACCAACCAAAAACAAGATATAACACGCCTGTGATAATTACGCCCACCGACACTAAGGCATCGGCGGCCATGTGCAAAAACGCGCCTTTGATATTGATATCATGTTTGCTATCCGCTAAAAATAACCATGCCGTGACACCGTTGATAATCACGCCCAGACTAGCTACCCAAATCATGGTAATACTGTTGATGGGGCTTGGTTGACTAAAACGGCTGATGGCTTCCCATGCCATTGCCCCCATCGCTAATAATAAAATGATGGCGTTAATCAACGCAGCCAATACCGAAGCGCGTCGCCAGCCATAAGTATGATTATCATTCCCTTGGCGTTGCCCAAGCCATAATGCCGACCATGCCAACACCAGTCCCATGACATCACTTAAATTGTGACCTGCATCAGCCAATAAGGATAATGAATTAGCTTGCCAGCCTAAAAAGGCTTCAATCAGCACAAAAGCGACATTTAAGCTAATACCAAGCGCAAAAATTCGGCCATAAGCTGTAGTTGAATGGCTATGATGAGAGTGCGATGCGTTACAATGGTGATGATGAGCGTTCATTAAAATACTGCAATTTGTTTGACACGAGCCAAGCCATGTTACAGTCATTACTTGCTATTAGTCTAGGTGCGTCTGTGGGCGCAATCAGTCGTTGGTTTTTGGGCGTGTGGTTTAATGGCTTGTTTGCTCATTTGCCCTTAGGGACATTGTTGGCAAATTTAATCGGTGGTTATTTGATTGGTATTGCGTTTGCGCTGTTTGCTAGTCATCCTCATTGGTCAGCAGAATGGCGATTATTAGTGATAACAGGATTTTTGGGCGGATTAACAACTTTTTCGACTTTTTCGATAGAAGTGACGCAGTTATTACAACAAGAGAAATGGGGATGGGCATTGACCGCAATTAGCCTACATGTATTAGGCTCGTTGTTGATGACGATAGCAGGATTAGCGACTGTGTTATGGTTAAAACAAAGTTAAGACACTCAAAACGATAATGAGTGTCTAAAATATAAAATAATTAAGCAGCTTTATTCATAGGAAAGTGCCAAAGTTTCATCAACTCATCACAGGCATCAACAATCATTTCTTCAGTGATGGGAATTTCTCGGCCTTGTTCATCAACTAAGGCTGCACCACAAAAACCTTGCAAATCAAATACATTGGTGTTCATTTTAGTGTTCATCTCTACGACTTGCATAATAAACCTCACTTGCCTAGCGCAATTTGCGGGGTAATGGCTTTTTGATAATGTTAGTATAGAAAACTAATCTGCTTGTGTATCCCTAAACCCGCTCTAATCTGTAACGAACTATGAAACATGAGAATAATTCTTGCTTGCATCCTTTACATATTGGCTTGTTAATTAACCCTATTGCAGGCTTAGGTGGCGAATTGGCACAAAAGGGCAGTGATAATTTGACAATATCACTCAGTTCCTTGCCGCAATCACGAGCAAATCAACGTTGTTATCAAACCTTAAAATTATTACAAATGTATGCACCACAGCTACATTTTTATTGTGCAAGTGGTTTGATGGGGCAAGATGTATTAACTGAGCTAGGTTTTGAGACTCAGATTGTGTATCACTCACCTACAACAACTCAGGCACAAGACACTATTTTGGTAGCGCAAGCGTTAATGGCGCAACCGATTGATATTTTGTTATTTGTTGGTGGTGATGGTACAGCGCGTAATTTGTGTGAAGCGCAAGTGACTAAACCCGTGTTGGGGATTCCTGCAGGTGTCAAAATGCACTCAGGGGTATTTGCTCTCAATCCCGAAAGTGCCGCAGAAGTGTTAATTAAACTCATAACAGGTGCAGGCGTAGCGGTAGAACAAGCCGAAGTGCGTGATTTGGATGAGTTGGCGTTACAACAAGGTAAGTACAAGCCAAGTTTTATGGTGAATTGAGCATTCCTGTAGATACAAAACTTATACAACAGATGAAATGTGCTTCGCCTGAAAGTGATGAATTGGTACAAACCGAAATAGCCGCGTTTGTTGCCGAAAATCTACAAGCCGATGTGTTGTATTTGTTTGCTGTGGGCAGTACCTGTGCGGCAATTATGGCGCAGTTGGGGTATGAGCATACCTTATTGGGATTTGATGCCTTATTAAATGGCGAGTTAGTGGCCAAAGATTTAGACAGCCGAGCGATTTGGCAGTGGGTACAACACTATCCGACTAAAATTATTTTGACAGCAACAGGTGGTCAGGGGGTGTTGATTGGTCGTGGTAATCAACAATTGACCCCCCAAGTTTTGCGTCATGTGGGGCGTGATAATCTGTGGGTTGTGGCTTCGCCGCAGAAGTTGCAGCAGTTGCAAGGCAGGGCATTGGTGTTAGATACGGGAGATGCTGAGCTTAATCAGGCATGGCAAGGTTTGATTAAAGTGACAACAGGTTATCAACAAGAGCAGTTGTATTATGTGGGATAATAAAAAAGCGACCGAAGTCGCTTTTTTAGTTTTAGACGATTAACGCCACAAAGCACCACCAGCAGGTACTTGATTAGGCAATTGTAACGCCTCTAAAGCAGCAATACGTTGTTCGATAGCAGGATGCGAAGCAAACAAAGCTGCCAAACTAAAGCCTTCACGTTTACCTTCGGTAATGGCCAAAGCGGTCATTTCCGCAGGCATTTGGTCGGGCATATCGTGTTCGGCTTGTAAGCGACGTAAGGCGTTAATCATCGACTGTTTACCTGCCAAACGTGCGCCTGCTTCATCGGCTCTAAACTCACGACGACGCGAAAACCACATCACAATCGTTGAAGCTAAAATACCCAACACTAAGTCTGCAATCAAACTGGTAACAAAGTAGGCGATACCTGGTCCATCTTCGTTTTTAAAGATAACACGATCCACAAAGTTACCAATAATACGTGAGAAGAACATAACAAAGGTATTGACTACACCTTGAATCAAACTCAATGTGACCATGTCACCATTAGCAACGTGACCAATTTCGTGACCTAACACGGCGCGGACTTCATCACGGTTCATACGATCTAATAAACCACTAGACACCGCCACTAAAGCGGCATTTTTGTTCCAACCTGTCGCAAAGGCATTTGACTGAAAGCTAGGGAAAATACCCACTTCAGGCATTTTAATACCTGCTTTTTGCGATAATTCGGCAACCGTATCAACCAACCAACGCTCTTCGGCAGTGCGTGGTGTCTCAATTAATTCGGTGCCTGTGGTGCGTTTAGCCAACCACTTGGACATAAATAAGGAAATTAACGAACCAACCATACCAAAGACAAAACACATAACTAGCAAATTGGCAAGGTTAAGACCGTTTCCCACAGTATGTGTCGAACCAACGCCCAACACACTTAAAATAATACCTGCGACGACAATAATCGCTAGGTTAGTGAGTAGGAATAAGAAGATACGAAACATAAAATTGACACTCCACAAGAATAGGTCTTACGCATTTCGTCGAAATTAGCGCGTTTTGTGAGCATAAAGGCATCAGATTGCCTGAAATGCGAACAAATAAGCGATAAACGCGTAAGTCCAAAAAAAGATTTATCCGATAAATAGTAAATTAGGGATATTGAGCGGATATTACAAGAGAACAATATTATTCGTTTGTAACTTGTAGGACATGAAAAAGGCAGTAATGTAATACCCTTCGACTCCGCTCAGGGAACAGAGTCGTGGTGGCTGAGCGGAGTCGAAGCCTGCCGCCTAGTGTTAGTTAAACCGCGCCCGATATTGCGCCAAAAATCGTGCTAAACGGCTAATTGCTTCTTTGAGTTCGTCAATATGCGGTAAAAATACCACTCTAAAATGATCAGTATGTGGCCAGTTAAAACCAGAGCCTTGTACCAATAACACTTTTTCGGCTTGTAAAAACTCCAAAATAAACGCTTGGTCATCTTCGATAGGGTACATGGTTGGGTCTAGTTTGGGAAATAAATATAATGCGCCTTCGGGTTTAACACAACTGACACCAGGAATGTCATTTAACATTTGCCATGCAATTTCACGCTGTTCGTACAAACGACCTTTAGGACGAATTAAATCGTTAATACTTTGATAGCCGCCCAAAGCGGTTTGAATGGCAAATTGCGCTTGCACATTGGCACATAAACGCATTGAGGCCAACATATCCAAACCTTCAATATAATCTTTGGCGGCTCTTTTGTTGCCACTGACCATCAACCAACCCGACCGAAAACCTGCCACACGATACGATTTAGATAAACCGTTAAAAGTAATACACAATAAATCATCACACAAGGTAGCAATAGAGGTGTGTTGTGCGCCGTCATACAAAATTTTATCGTAAATTTCGTCAGCAAAAATAATCAAGCTATGACGGCGAGCGAGGGCAACAATGCCTTCTAAAATATGTTTTGGATACACCGCGCCTGTGGGATTATTGGGATTAATGACCACAATACCACGTGTTTTGGGGGTGATTTTGGCTTCGATGTCTGCTAAGTCAGGATACCAACCATTATTTTCATCACATAAATAATGACTGGGTGAGCCACCAGCCAACGTCACGGCGGCTGTCCACAAAGGATAGTCAGGCGCAGGAATCAGCATTTCATCACCATTATTGAGCAAGGCTTGCATGGCCATGACAATCAACTCGGACACGCCGTTACCAATATAAATATCGCCCACTTCAACAAATAAGCCTTTTTGTTGATAGTATTGAACAACCGCTTTACGTGCTGCAAACAAACCTTTGGAGTCACAGTAGCCAACCGCATTGGGTAGATTGATAATCACATCCGCTAAAATTTCTTGAGGGGCTTCAAAGCCAAAAGGGGCAGGATTACCAATGTTTAACTTGATAATACGGTGTCCTTGTTCTTCCATCGCATTCGCGGCTTTTAAGACAGGGCCACGAATGTCATAACATACATTTTGTAATTTAGCGGATTTAGTGATTTGCATAGTAACAAACTCGTTGAGGCAACATCTAAAGATAGACTCTTGATTCTAGCTAAAAAAAGCTAAGGTGTTCAGTAGTATCGTCAATAATCTTGTTATATAAACAGTTTAAACGTTCATAGAGGACAGTATTATGCCTAAACTGCACAAAACATCGGCTCAATGGCAAGCCGAATTAACGCCTGATGAGTTTCGTATTTGCAGGGAAGGGGGAACAGAACGTGCTTTTACGGGCAAGTATTGGAATTGTCACCAAAAAGGCGTATATCTATGTCGTTGTTGCGCTACCCCTTTATTTGACTCTGTCACTAAGTTTGAGTCAGGCTCGGGGTGGCCAAGTTTTTATCAACCTGTTGATGGTTTAGTGATTGCCGAACATAAAGATATGTCTCATGGTATGGTGCGTATAGAAATTACCTGTCAGCACTGTGATGCACATTTAGGTCATGTGTTTACTGACGGCCCTAAACCAACAGGCTTACGTTATTGTGTTAATTCAGCTTCGTTAACATTGCAGGAGAGTAAATAATGCCCAGCGTCTATGATTTTTCGGCCACAACGATTACAGGTCAAGAAAAGCCGATTGCCGATTTTAAAGATAAAGTGTTGTTAGTTGTTAATACCGCTAGCAAATGCGGTTTAACGCCACAATTTAAAGACTTAGAAGCACTGTATGAAAAATACAAAGACCAAGGTTTGATGGTTTTGGGTTTTCCGTGTAATCAGTTTTTAAGTCAAGACCCTGCCAGCAATGAAGAAATCAGTGAGTTTTGCCAATTAAATTATGGTGTCAGCTTTCCGATGTTTGCTAAAATTGACGTTAATGGTGACGATGCTCACCCTTTATTTAAACATCTTAAAGAAGCGGCACCAGGTTTGTTGGGTATGAATGCGGTTAAATGGAACTTTACTAAGTTTTTGGTGGACAGAAAGGGTAATGTGATTGAGCGTTATGCGCCAACGACAGTACCTTTGGATATTGCTAAAGATATTGAAAAGTTGTTGTGAGCCCTTACCCTTCGACTCCGCTCAGGGAGCATTTTGTGTCGGCTGAGCGGACTTGGGTAGCTGAGCGGAGTCGAAGCTACATCGCCCCTTCATGTTTTAATAACCATTCTTTACGCCATAACGCGCCACTGTAGCCGCCCAACTGACCATTACTGTTAATGACGCGATGACAAGGAATAACCAAAGGAATCGGATTTTTACCATTGGCCATCCCTACCGCCCGTTGACCATTTTCTTTATTAATTTGTTGAGCAATGTGTTGATAAGAGGCGGTTTGACCAACAGCAATGGTGCGTAAGGCTTGCCACACTTGTTGTTGAAAAGCTGTGCCTAAAGGATTAACAGCGATGTGATTAAGAGCATAAATATCACCCGAAAAATAAGATTCTAAATGTTGATGAATCGGACTTTGTTCACTCATGCCGAGTGTAAAGCCATCAGGCAAATAGCGGTTTAAAGATTGGGTTAAACGTTGATTAAACTCATCAAATTCTAAGGCATACAAGACATTATCTTGATGAGCAAAATGCAATATACCAATAGGGCTAGTTAAAGTGCTTAATAAAATCTGTGTCATCACATACTCCATTGTGCTTTTAAATAAAATTTTGTGTGTTGATTGCTGATAAAGTAATCATCTCAAGCTGAAAAATTACTATTATCTGTTCTCAAAGTATAAATTGTGGCATATACTTGCCGCCCGCTAGTTTAAACTAAACAGCGCGTTTGTTATGGTGGCCTTGTCGGTTTCCTCGCAACGCTAAGCAGCAAATCCCGCCAGGACCGGAAGGTAGCAACGGTAGTTGTGATGCGTGTGCCGAGGGTGAGCTGACAAGGTTGCCACCCATCTTTTGTTATAATGCTTCTACTTGACACAATCCCGCACTGACTTCATATAACTTTAACGCTAAGTCTTCATTACGTGCGCGTGGCGATACCAACGCAGGCTCACCTTTACTAAAATACTTACCTGTACTGTCGCTTAAATGTGGCGCAGTGGCTAATAAAACCGCCGTGCGCGCGCCTTCTTCGGGCGCAGCCAAAAAAGGTTTAACAGTTAAATAAGCGGCTCTGGGTAAATTAAAATAAATTTCTTGGGGTGTGCCAGCAGGATGAAACGCATTGCTGGTAATTTTGGTGCGTTTTAAACGGCGTGATAATTCATTACTAAATAATAAAACCGCGAGTTTAGATTGAGCATAGGCTCGAATGGGGTCGTAAAATTTTTCACCATGAAAACTGCCAAAATCAACATTGCCTAACCAGTGCATCATCGAAGATGTGTGGACAATACGCGCTTTTCCTGCCTCATTTAAAATATCTAATAACAATTGAGTTAATAAAAAATGGCCTAAATAATTTGCCCCAAATTGGAGTTCAAAACCATCACGGCTTTTTTGTTTGGTGAGTGGCGCAAGGCTGGCATTGTTAATCAAAACATCAATTTGGTCATATTCGCGTTGTAATTTATCGGCAAATAAACGAATGGAAGAAAAAGAAGCCAAGTCTAATACCAAGTTTTTGATGCTGGCGCGTGGAAAAGCAGTTTTAATTTCTTGACAAAGGGCTGTGCCTTCTTCTTGTTCTTTGCAAGTAAATAACACTTTATGTCCTTGTGCGGCAAGGGCGCGTGCGGTTGCTGCACCTACACCACCTTCGCCACCTGTAATCAAAATCGTTTTGGTTTTCATTGTGTCAACTGTTTGGCTGCTAGTTTGGGACGGATGTTTTATCTCTTATCGTACTTACGCGGTTATCGCTTATTTGTTCACTGAATAATCGTTTTTAACGATTATTAGTTCACAAAACGCGCTAATTGCAGTGCAATGCGTAAGTCCTGTTTTGACAGAGTATTATTTTTTTCAAAGTCTATCCTAATGTGTGACAAGATGCAGCACAAGCAGCAAAAACAAGACAATCTTTTAGTCATCAGTTACCATTGTTGCGCCCATGCTGAGTGAAGAGCAGAAATCTATCATGAGTTATCAAGTCCTTGCGCGTAAATATCGTCCCAAAAACTTTGCCGAATTGGTTGGCCAAGAACATGTTGCCCGCGCTTTAGCCAATGCACTCACACAAAATCGTTTGCATCATGCCTATTTGTTTACAGGCACACGCGGCGTGGGTAAAACCACCATTGCCCGAATTTTGGCCAAATGTTTAAATTGTGAAACAGGCATTACCGCTGAGCCGTGTGGTGTGTGCGGTACTTGCCAAGAAATCAATCAAGGCCGTTATATTGATTTAATTGAGATTGATGCCGCTAGTAATACAGGCGTGGACGATGTGCGTGAAGTGATTGAAAACGCGCAATATATGCCCACACGAGGCCGTTATAAAGTGTATTTGATTGACGAAGTACACATGTTGTCAAAAGCAGCGTTTAATGCCTTGCTCAAAACCCTCGAAGAGCCGCCAAGTCATGTCAAGTTTTTATTAGCCACCACTGACCCGCAAAAAATCCCCGTCACGGTGTTGTCGCGTTGTTTACAGTTTTCCTTAAAACCAATGTCGCCTGAGCGTGTCGTACAGCATATAGCGAATGTTTTAGCGTTAGAGCAAGTTAATTATGATACAGGCGCATTATGGGAGTTAGGTCGTGCTGCTAATGGCTCAATGCGTGATGCTTTATCTTTAACTGACCAAGCCATCGCTTTTGGTAACGGCATATTACGCGAGCAAGAAGTGCGTGATATGTTGGGTAGTATCGACCGTGATTTGGTATTTAGAGTTTTAGCCGCGATTGATAGTGCTGATGCGGGGGCAGTATTGGCAGTGATTAACGCTTTGGCTGAGCAAAGTGTCGATTTTCAAGGGGCATTAGCGGCATTAATTAGCACCTTGCATCGTATTGCTTTGGCGCAGTTATTACCCGATGCCATAGAAAATAGTGAAGGTGACAAAGAAAAAGTCTTAGCTTTGGCTCAAGCCTTAACTCCCGAAGATGTGCAGTTGTATTATCAAATTGCGTTACATGGGCGGCGTGATTTACCATTAGCCATCACAGCGCGTCAAGGTTTTGAAATGTGTTTGTTGCGGATGTTGAGTTTTAAACCTGTGCCAACGACACCACCTAAAGGTTTTACAGGCCAACGACCCACAACAAGCAATCCACCCAATACTCATGTCAGTCAAAATGCACAAACGGCACGAGCGAATTTGTCGGCTTTGTTGGCAACACCCAGTATCAAACCTGCAACAGCACTACCCACCAGCACAATTGAGCCAGTCATTGTTGCACCCAAAGTTGATATTGTCGTTGAAGCAGCCGTCCCTGAGCTTAAACAAGAGCTTGCGCCTGTTGCTGTAGTTCCAGTAGTTTTACCTGAACCTGAACCTGAACCTGAACCTGAACCTGAACCTACAGCACAAATTTTGCCCTTTGTTGCGCCGACCGAAACAGTACGTGATGAAAATATTTGGACACCACATACTTGGTTTGAATGGGTGTCAGAAAGTGCTTTAAGTGGCATGGCTTTGAGTTTTGCCAAACACTGTTTGCTACAAGGTTCAAAAGCAGGGGTGGCGGTACTCGAAATTGCGCCACGCCATGAAGTATTAGCACAGCAATCTTACGAAACTGTCAAAACACGGTTATTAGCTAATTTTCCGCAAATGGAATTACAATTGGTGATGGTTGAGCCTATTGCCCAAACGCCTTTTCAGCTTGAAGAACAACGTATTTTGGCGCAACGACAACGTGCCGAAGCGGCGTTTTTGGCTGACCCTGTTGTGCAAAATTTACTAAACACATTTAATGCACATTTAATTTCGCAATCCTTAGTTGTTGGAGACAAACGATGAACGTACAAGCCTTAATGCAGCAAGCTCAAAAAATGCAAGAGCAAATGCAAAAGCAAATGAAAAAGACTCAAGAAGAATTGGCACAAACCGAAGTCACAGGTGAGTCGGGTGCAGGTTTGGTTAAAATTACCATGACGGGTAAGCATGATGTAAAACGCGTCAACATTAGCCCTGATTTGATGCAAGAAGATAAAGAAATTTTAGAAGATTTAATCGCAGCGGCGGTTAATGATGCAGTGCGTAAAGTGGAAACCGTGACGCAAGAAAAAATGGCAGGTGCAACCGCAGGCATGGGTTTGCCAGCTGGAATGAAATTGCCGTTTTAATTAACCTCACCCTAGCCCTCTCCTACAAGGAGAGGGGATACCATCCCTACATAAAAAGATGTGTAGATACCTATGCCTAAAGGGAGAGGGCGCAAACCAACCTGAGCCTTGCCTATGTTTAGTCCTCTTGTTTCTGAATTAATTCAAGCATTACGGGTTTTACCCAGTGTGGGCCCTAAGTCAGCGCAACGTATGGCTTTACACTTGTTGGAGCGTAATCGACAAGGTGGGGAGCATTTGGCACAGGTATTGGCCAAAGCCATGCAGCAGGTGAGTCATTGCCAAGAGTGTCGTACCTTTACCGAAGAGACTTTGTGTCAAATTTGCGCGAATCCTGCTCGTGACCGTCAATTGTTGTGTGTGGTGGAATCGCCTGCCGATATTTTAGCGATTGAGCAAAGTGGCAGTTATAACGGTTTGTATTTTGTGTTGTCAGGTCATTTGTCGCCTTTAGATGGTATTGGCCCACAAGAATTAGGTATTCCTTTGTTATTAAAGCGATTACAACAACAAATTACGGAGTTGGTTTTGGCAACTAATGCAACAGTGGAAGGTGAGGCGACTGCTCATTATATTAGGGAAGCGAGTCGTGCTTATGGCGTGCGTGTGACTCGTATTGCTCATGGTGTGCCGTTGGGCGGTGAGTTAGAAATGGTCGATAGTCATACCTTGGCTAGAGCCTTGAGTCAACGACAGCGTTATTGAGCTACACTAAATGAAATGCGAAGTTTAAAATACAGTTGTACAAAAAATACCAAGCAATCGCTTGGTTGTTTTTTGAAGTTATGGCACTATCCAAAAATCTAATTTTTAAGATGTTTTGGAGCAAATCATGCCTTTATACACCTCATATTTTAACGAAACCCATCAACAAGTACGTTTAACGACTCGCAAGTTTGTTGACCAACATATTCGCCCCTTCATTAACGATTGGGAAGAAGCAGGCACGTTTCCCCGCGAGTTATATACCTTAGCAGGCGAAGCTGGTTTATTGGGCATTGACCACCCCGAAGAGCTTGGTGGCAGTGGTTCTGATATTTTTATGAAAATTGCCGCCAGCGAAGAAATTATGCGTGTAGGCTCAGGTGGCTTGGCCGCGAGTTTAGGCTCTTTAGATATTGGTTTACCACCCATCGAAAATTGGGGCAGTGCCGAACTCAAAGAGCGTATTGTGCCTGCTGTCTTGCGTGGTGAAAAAATTGCTGCCTTAGCCATTACTGAGCCATCGGGCGGCTCGGATGTGGCCAATTTAAAAACTCGTGCCGTCAGTGAAGGCGATTTTTATCGGGTTAATGGTAGTAAAACCTTTATTACCTCAGGACATCGTGCCGACTATTACACGGTTGCGGTACGTACAGGTGATGCAGGTTATGGCGGTATTAGTTTGTTGTTAATTGAACGTGAACGGGCAGGCTTTAGTGTAGGGCAACCCCTCAAAAAAATGGGTTGGTGGGCGAGTGATACCGCCGAACTGTTTTTTAATGACGTTTTAGTGCCAAAAAGCAATTTAATTGGTGCAGAAAACGCTGGGTTCTTTGTTATTATGAGCAACTTTCAGAAAGAACGATTAAACTTAGCAGTCATGGCCAATATGACCGCACAATTGGCGTTAGAAGAAAGTTTGCGTTATGTGCAACAACGGGTTGCCTTTGGTAAACCGTTGTCAAAAATGCAGGTCATTAGGCACAAACTGGCGGATATGGCCACCGAGTTAGAAGCAAGCCGTGAGTTTACTTATCGGGTAGCGGCACAAATTGCTGACGGTATTCCTGCGGTAAAAGAAGTGTCAATGGCAAAAAACTTTGCCACACGAGTCAGTGATACCTTGACTTATGAAGCGGTACAAATTTTTGGCGGTATGGGTTTTATGCGCGAAAGCCTCGTAGAACGTTTATACCGTGATAATCGTATTTTATCAATTGGTGGCGGCACTCACGAAATTATGAATGAGGTGATCGCCAAACAACTGGGATTGTGATGAACTGGGAACTAATAACCGAACAACAACGATTTAATGAGTTATTACCCTTATGGGCAAGTGCCAAAACCTTGGCACTTGATACAGAATTTATGCGAGTTAATACTTTTAATCCGCAAATTGCGTTAATTCAACTCAAATATAAACAAACCATTTATTTAATTGACCCTGTGGTGTGCGATACCGTGGCATGGGGTTTGGGTGAGGTATTGTCTAATCCAAATGCATTAAAAATTGTCCATGCTTGCTCTGAAGATATTGAAGTTTTATATTACAAATATCCCCAAGCTAAAATTAGTCATATTTTTGATACGCAAATTGGTTTGGCGTTTTTGGGTTATGGCTTACAAGTAGGCTATCAAAAAGCCTTAAAAGATTTTTTAAATATTGATATTAGCAAAGCCGAAACCCGTTCTGATTGGTTGGCACGACCGTTATCAGGTGAGCAGCTACAATATGCCGCGTCTGATGTTGAATACTTGCCTCAGTTATATGACATTGTCGTTGAGCAATTAACGGCCAAAGGTTTGCTTGCTTATTGTCAGGAAGATAGTTCGTTGATGCTCAAAGAGGGTGCGCCGATTCCTGTCTTGACTGAACTTTATAAGCAGTTTAGCAATGCGTGGCAACTGACACGCCGTCAGTTATCGTTATTACATACCTTAACCATGTGGCGTGAAACATCGGCGCGTTTAAATAATATCCCGCGTACGTTTGTGTTAAAAAATCATACCTTAATGGATATTGTGCAAAAAGCACCACAAACCTTAGCACAATTATCACGCATTGAAGATTTGCATCCTAAAACCTATCAAAAACACGGTCAAATGTTGGTAGAAATGGTCAAAGTGGCGCAACATAAACCTGAACAAAAATGTCCGCCCTTATTGCCATTGCCATTACCTAAAGTGTCTAAAAGTTTGTTTAATAGTTTACGTCAAGCTACTGAGACCATTGCATTAGCGCAGCAAATACCTGCTGATGTCTTATTACGTAAACGTTGGTTAGATGCGTTGGTATTAAGTTATATTGATGACGGAGATAATTTAACTTTGCCACTGGCTTTACAAGGTTGGCGATATACCCTATTAACCGAACCTTTATTGGCTATTTTAGCCAGTCAACGCTCACAATTAGCCGAATGGCGTAAGTATCGTCATCGTTTAATGTAGTCTTATAGAGAACCGAGTATGAGCCAAAAGCCTGAGATTTGTAGTATTTACAAAAGCAGCAAAAAAGATGAAATGTATTTGTATGTGCGTAAAACTGAGGCCTTGTCGCGTGTGCCAGAAGCCTTATTGGCTTTATTTGGTCGGCCTAAATTGTTTGGTACATTAATGATTACGCCCGACAAAAAATTGGCACGGGTTGAAGCAACACAAGTATTAAGTGATATTGTCGAAAAAGGCTTTTATTTGCAAATGCCACCCCCACGCGAAGACTATTTGCTTGATTTGTATCGTCCTGATGAAAGTAAGGGGAGGTAAAGTCTAATGTTTGGTTATTTTGTCGCATGGGTTTTATATTTAGCATCGGTATTGGGCTTGTGGTGTGTGTATCGGGCAGGCATTGCACGTTTATTGCCTGCAAGTTGGCAAGCAGTTGTGCCTGTTTTGGTGGGTAGTGTTTTACTCACACCGTGGCCAATTGATGCCGATACATGGTGGCCAGCCCCTGCGATTATTGCGGTGATATTTAATGCTTTGTCAGGGTTTGGGATTGCTGCGCTTAAAAGTTTGTTGCCTATTTTACTAATAACCACCATAACCTGTTTTGTAGCATGGTTTATGACGCGTAAATCGTCTATCAATCGCTAGTAATTTAAGATTAAGAGGAAAAAAAGATGCGTTTTACAGGTACAGAGGCTTATGTAGCCACCGATGACTTAACCTTAGCCGTCAATGCTGCGATAAAATTACAAAAACCGTTGTTAATTAAAGGTGAACCAGGAACGGGTAAAACCTTATTGGCCGAGCAGGTTGCACAGTCTTTAGGTTTAAAATTGATTCAATGGCACATTAAGTCCACCACCAAAGCCCAACAAGGCTTATACGAGTATGATGCGGTGTCGCGTTTGCGTGACTCGCAATTGGGCGATGACCGTGTGTTTGATATTAAAAATTACATTAAACAAGGCAAATTGTGGGAAGCCTTTGCCAGCGAAGAGCGCGTGGTGTTGTTGATTGACGAAATTGATAAAGCAGATATTGAGTTTCCCAATGATTTGTTAACCGAACTCGACAAAATGGAGTTTTTTGTTTACGAAACAGGCGAAACGATTAAAGCTAAACAGCGTCCGATTGTGATTATTACGTCAAATAATGAAAAAGATTTACCCGATGCGTTTTTGCGTCGTTGTTTCTTTCACTATATTGTTTTTCCTGATGCCGAAACCATGAAAAAAATTGTCGCGGTGCATTATCCCGATATTAAGCAAAGTTTGGTTAAAGAGGCTTTGGATATTTTCTTTGATTTGCGTAAAGTGACAGGCTTAAAAAAACGTCCATCCACTTCTGAGTTAATAGACTGGTTAAAACTGTTAATGTCAGATGATTTGCCCGAAGATATTTTGCGTAACCGTGATACACGCACGGCTATTCCGCCATTGCATGGCGCATTAATGAAAAATGAGCAAGACGTGCATTTGTTGGAGCGTTTGGCATTTATGACGCGGCGTAATTAGAATAAACGTGTATAATCCGCACCTTGCGTTTGATCAAGGTGCGTTATGTATTATCCCTTAATTCGTTCGGTATTATTTCGCTTTGCCCCCGAAACATCTCATCATGTTGCCTTGCGTAGTTTAGCCATTGCCAATGCAACAGGCGTATTAGGTTTATTGCATAAAACACCCCAACATCCTGTTAAAGTCATGGGTATAGATTTTCCTAACCCTGTCGGTTTGGCCGCAGGTTTAGACAAAAATGGCGATTATATTGATGCTTTAGCCGCTTTAGGTTTTGGTTTTATCGAAATTGGTACGATTACGCCACGTCCACAAGCAGGTAATCCCCAACCGCGTTTATTTAGAATTCCCGAAGCACAAGCGATTATTAACCGTATGGGCTTTAATAATTTGGGCGTTGACCATTTAGTTGAACAAGTCAAAAAAGCCAAATTTAAAGGCGTATTGGGCATTAACATTGGCAAAAATTTTGATACGCCTGTCGAAAATGCCGCCGATGATTATGTACATTGTCTAGAAAAAGTCTATGACTATGCCTCTTATGTTGCGGTGAATATATCTTCGCCCAATACCCAAGGTTTACGCTCTTTGCAAACAGGCAGCGCGTTTGCCGATTTATTACAACAACTCAAACAAAGCCAAGCGCGCTTAGCGGCGCAATATGGCCATTATGTGCCTTTAGCAGTCAAAATTGCCCCTGACTTACACGATGAAGAAATTGAATATATCGCCGAACAGCTTGTGCTGCATCGCATTGATGCGGTCATTGCCACTAATACCACCATTACGCGTACAGGCATTGAAGGTTTGAGTTTGGCTGCCGAAACAGGTGGTTTGAGTGGTCGGCCTTTAAAAGCCTTAGCCACTTATACCTTATCGCGTTTATGTCAGGCACTTGATGGACGTATTCCTGTGATTGGGGTAGGTGGCATTACTGATGGGATGTCAGCTGCCGATAAACTGACGGCGGGCGCGAGTTTGGTGCAGGTTTATACAGGATTTATTTATCAAGGCCCTGATTTGATTCAACAAGCTGTCAGTGCGATTCAGGCTTTGCAAAATTAAGTTTTAAAAAGCGCTAAACAGCCTCAACTCTCACGGCGTAGATTTGTTACAATGCGCCGTTTTCAACACGCCAAGAACTCGTTTTATGCCAGTTGCTGATTTAGTTATTTTAGCTTTACTCGCCATTTCCATTTGGAAAGGTTTTAGTCGCGGCATTGTTCGTGAAGGTTTAGCTTTAGCAGGGTGGGTGATTGGTCTGATTGTTGCCATCAATGGTTATCAACAATTTGCGGCGGTATTAGCTCCGTTGATTAGCACACCTTCCTTGCAAAAAGCGGTGGCTTTTTTAGTTTTATGTTTAAGTATTGTCTTGTTAAGTAGTCTGATTGCTTTAGTATTAAGTGAGCTATTAAAAGCCTTAGCATTGCGGCCTGTTGATAAATTAGCAGGTGCAGGTTTTGGTTTAGCGAGAGGTTTATTGATTGTATTGTTGGCCATTGGTTTGCTTGCACCTTTTTTACAGCAAGATGCGTGGTGGCAAGAAGCGAGTATTCCTCAAGCCTTATTACCTTATGTGCCTGTCGCTCATCAAGTGACCGATGAAATCAAAAAACAGGTGCATCAACAACAGCTTCCCAAAGCGTCTATCCAAATTCCTAATGCTCAACCTAGCCAACATTGAGGTGAATTATGTGCGGTATTGTCGGCATAGCGGCGAAGTCGCCTGTTAATCAAGAACTTTATGACGCACTAACCATGTTGCAACATCGTGGCCAAGATGCGGCAGGAATGGTCACTGTTCAGGATGGACGTTTATTTTTGCGTAAAGACAATGGCATGGTACGAGATGTCTTTCATACCCGTCACATGCTGCGTTTAGTGGGTAATTTTGGTATTGGTCATGTGCGTTATCCAACGGCTGGCTCGTCCAGTTCTGCCGAAGCACAACCGTTTTATGTCAATTCACCTTATGGTGTCACGTTGGCACATAATGGTAACTTAACTAATGCCCATGAAATTGCTCAAGATTTATTTCGTAGTGATTTGCGCCATATCAATACCGATTCTGATTCCGAAGTGCTATTAAACGTATTTGCCCATGAGTTACAAGAATTGGGCAAGTTACAGCCTTCCGAAGACGACGTGTTTAAAGCGGTGACAGCAGTGCATAAGCGTTGTAAAGGTGCTTATGCTGTGTTGGCCATGATTACAGGTTACGGCTTATTAGGTTTTAGAGACCCGCATGGCATTCGCCCGATTTTATACGGTGAGCGTGAGACACCCGAAGGTAAAGAATATATTTTGGCTTCGGAGTCGGTGGCGATTACCTCTTTAGGTTATAAAGTCGTACGCGATTTAGCACCTGGTGAAGCGATTTTTATTAACACCGAAGGCCAGCTTTTTAGCCGTCAATGTGCCGAAAATCCGCAATTTTCGCCGTGTATTTTTGAGTATGTGTATTTTGCGCGTCCTGATTCACGTATGGATAACATCTCAGTTTATAAATCGCGCTTACGCATGGGCGAAAAGCTCGCGGCAAAAATTAAACGTGAATGGGGTGAAGACCACGGGATTGATGTGGTGATTCCGATTCCTGATACTAGTCGTACAGCCGCTTTAGAGTTGGCCAATAACTTAAATGTCAAATACCGTGAAGGGTTTATGAAAAACCGTTATATCGGTCGTACTTTTATTATGCCGGGTCAGAGCCAACGTAAAAAATCGGTGCGTCAAAAACTCAGTCCTGTCGAGTTAGAATTTAAAGGCAAAAACGTGTTATTGGTTGATGATTCGATTGTGCGTGGTACAACCTGTAAAGAAATTATTCAAATGGCGCGAGATGTCGGCGCACGCAAAGTGTATTTTGCTTCGGCAGCTCCACCTGTACGCTACCCTAATGTCTATGGCATTGATATGCCTGCCAAAACCGAACTGATTGCTCATGGTCATACCGTTAATGAAGTCTGTGATTTGATTGGTGCAGACGGTTTGATTTATCAAGATTTAGAAGATTTAATTGCCGCCGCGCGTGAAGGTAATCCACAAATTACCCAGTTTGATTGCTCGGTGTTTAATGGTGAGTATGTGACAGGCGATATTGATGATGCCTATTTAGACCGTCTTGCCAAGTCGCGTAATGATGGTGCAAAACGTAAGCTCGAAAATGTCACCATTGATTTAAGTAATGTACAAGGATAAATGGCCATGACTCCACAACAACAAAACGCACTTTGGGCAGAGTTTGAGTTTGATACCTTAGCAGTACGCGCAGGCATTGCTCGTACTAACGAAGGCGAACACAGCGAAGCCTTATTTTTAACTTCATCGTTTGTGTTTGACAGTGCCACTCAAGCGGCAGCGCGTTTTGGTGGTACGGAGTCGGGTAATATTTATTCACGTTTTACCAATCCTACGGTGCGTACTTTTGAGCAGCGTTTAGCGGCTTTAGAGGGCGCAGAGCGTGCGGTAGCCACTAGCTCAGGCATGGCGGCGATTTTGGCGACTTGTTTGGCTTTTTTGTCGGCAGGTGACCATGTGGTGTGTTCACAGGCAGTATTTGGCACAACCAATGTCTTGTTTGAAAAGTATTTTAAAAAATTTGGTGTTAGTACGACTTTTGTCGCACTCACCGATTTGTCACAGTGGCAAGCGGCGATTCAGCCCAACACCAAGTTATTCTTTTTAGAAACGCCCAGTAACCCTATTTGTGAAGTCGCTGATATCCAAGCGATTGCCGATATTGCTCATCAGCACGGTATTTTATTGGCGGTTGATAACTGTTTTTGCACGCCTGCTTTGCAAAAACCTTTAGCTTTTGGGGCGGATATTATTATTCATTCGGCGACTAAATATCTGGATGGACAAGGCCGTGCTTTGGGCGGTGCGGTGGTAGGCTCTCATAAATTGATGGAAGAAGTGTATGGGGTAGTGCGTACCTGTGGCCCTTCGATGAGTGCATTTAATGCGTGGGTGTTTTTGAAAGGTTTAGAAACCTTACGTTTGCGGATGGAAGCTCATTCGGCCAGTGCTTTAGCGTTGGCGACATGGTTGGTACAGCAGCCGCAGGTTGAACAAGTGAATTATTCAGGTTTGCCTACACATCCCCAGCACGCTTTGGCAACACGTCAACAACGAGCTTTTGGTGGTGTGTTATCTTTTGTGGTGAAAGGCGAGCGTGAAGGTGCATGGCGTTTTATTGATGGCACTCAAATCATGTCCATTACCGCTAATTTGGGCGATGCCAAGACCACGATTACTCATCCAGCCTCTACGACACATGGCCGTTTGAGTCCCGAAGCCAAAGCCGCCGCTCGTATTAGTGAAGGGTTGATTCGTATTGCCGTAGGTTTAGAAGATATTAACGACCTCAAAGCGGACTGTATGCGTGGTTTTGCGAATATGTGATACGATGATTTGCTAATTGACTTGATGGAGGTGATATATGCAAAATCTCACTTTTTGTGATGGACGTATTGTTATCGACCCTAACATTTGTAACGGCCATCCTGTTGTGCGTGGCAAGCGTATTACTGTGCAAAGTATCATTGAGTATTTAGGAGCTGGCGATTCTGAACAAGAGATTTTGCTAGAGTATCCTTTTTTAGAGCTTGAAGATATTCGAGCCTGTTTATTATTTGCTAGTCAGTTAATGGCTAGACGCTATGATGTGTTGAGAGTTGCTTAGTTGTGGCTCGTTTTTTGATTGATGCAAATTTGCCTAATCGTTTGAGTTTGTGGAACGATAGTGATTTTGAATTGGTTGCAAACCATAATGACGCTTGGCCTGATAGCATGGTCTGGGATTATGCGTGTCGACATAACTTAACTATCGTCACTAAAGATGCAGATTTTTCTGAGCGTATGATGTTGTCTGACCCGCCACCAAAAGTTATTTTGCTCAAGATTGGTAATTTGCGTTTAGCACAGCTTCGAGAGTTTTTGCTTAGCGTTTGGCCTCAACTTGCTGAGTTATCGAGTCAGTATAAATTATTGATTGTGAAGTTGGATGCCATCGAAGGTATAGTTTAAAAACAAAACCATAACAAATCTGAGTTTGCCTCATTCCCTCAGTTATCTATTGAATGTTATGTTTAGTGCCTAAGAATTAAATAAAAGGGCATTAACAATGACATCCGCAGTACAACCGATTATCAACTCATTAAACGCTGTTATTTTAGGCAAAAATAATCAAATTAAATTAGCATTAGCGTGTTTGTTAGCCAAAGGCCATTTGTTGATTGAAGATTTACCAGGTATGGGCAAAACCACTTTGGCTGAGGCTCTAGCCCGTACTTTAGGTTTACATTATCAGCGTTTACAATTTACCAGTGATATGCTCCCCGCCGATATTATTGGTGTATCTATTTTTAATCCGGCCGAACAACAATTTAGTTTTAGAGAAGGGCCCGTTTTTACCCAAGTATTATTGGCAGACGAAATCAATCGTACCAGTCCCAAAACACAAAGTGCCTTGTTAGAAGCGATGGAGGAAGGAAAAGTCACCAGCGATGGTGTCACCCGTACCTTGCCTCAGCCGTTTTTTGTCATTGCTACACAAAATCCCTGTCATCAAATGGGGACATTTCCGCTCCCCGAATCGCAATTAGACCGTTTTTTGATGCGGATTCAATTAGGTTATCCCGACCCACGCGCTGAGCGTGAGCTATTAACAGGCAAAGACCGCCGTCAAATGTTGACCGTATTACCTGCTTTAGCGGATGCCGAGCGTTTGCAAGCATGGCAAGCACAAATTTTAACCATCCATTTAAGCGATGCAGTCATAGATTATTTGCAACGTCTGGTCACGCATACTCGTCAAAGCCGTGATTTTGCTCATGGCTTATCACCGCGTGGTTTATTAGCGCTCAAACGTGCAACTCAAGCATGGGCGTTTATTGAAGGGCGCAATTACACCATTCCTGAAGATATACAAGCAGTTTTACCTTCGGTAGCCGAGCATCGTTTACGCGGTAGCATCGAAGACCAAAGTCGTATGCACTCTTTAACCAGTCAGTTATTAAATGCTGTTGATGTGATTGGATAAGCTATGGCTCTTTTTGATGCACTAAAAAACAACTATCGTCAACGCTGGCAAAATTGGCTCAGTCGGCGTATTCCGCGTACCAAAGAAGTGGTGCTTAATCAACGCCGCGTGTTTATTTTTTTATCGGCACATGGCGGCATGATGTCTTTGTTATTGTTGTCTTTATTTATTGCAGGGATTAACTATGCCAATAATTTATTGTTAGGCTTTTGTTTTTTCTTGGGTAGTTTATTGGTGATAGGTATTCATCATACCTTTGCCAATTTATCAGGGCTCAAAATTACTGCTGTGGGTGGTGGTTCGGCCATTGCAGGTGATGTAGTCGGTTTTACGCTGCGTTTAACGCCTACCAATAGACGCAGTTATTATGCGTTATTGTTAGAGTGGGGCGATGTGAGCGAGCGTATTGATTGTATCGACCAAAGCCTCGAAGTAACCTTGTATTTGCGTAGCGAGCAACGAGGCCGTTTTCAGCCGCCGCGTCTTAAAATGACTACCTTTTATCCCTTAGGTTTATTACGCGCATGGACATGGCTAGATTTAGATTTAAACGCGATTATCTATCCTAAACCGATTGCTTCCGACACCTTACCCGCAGGCAGTGGTGATAAAGAAGAAGCCCAACAAAGTCATCGCCGCCGCATCGGGATTGATGACTTTGAACAATTAAAAAATTTTACAGCAGGCGACCCCTTAGCTCATGTGTCGTGGAAACATTTGGCGCGTGGTCAGGGTATGTTAGTCAAAACCTATAGTGAGCCAGTGACAGGCAGTAATACTTTAGATTATCAAGCCTTTACGGGTTTTGACAAAGAAGGGCGTTTGTCTCGTTTAGCATGGTGGGTGATTAAATTGAGTGAACAGCAACAAGCCTTTGCTTTAAAGTTACCTCATCGCACTATTGCCGTTGCAACAGGCAATACGCACCGAGATGAATGTTTAACCGCACTTGCTTTATTTGAGGAGCAAGTATGAATCATCTTAGCTCGCGTTATGCTTTGTTGTTGGCACTTGCGGTGGCGGTGTTGCCACATTGGACGCGTTTACCTATCTGGTTAGATGTGGCTTTGATAATCAGTGTGTTATGGCGTATTCCTGCTATCGAACAGCGTCTGCCTTTACCTAATACATGGGTTAAAGTTGTATTTATTGTTGGTAGTATTGTGGGCATAAAATACTCTTATAACACATGGTTTGGCCCTGAAGCAGGTACATCATTTTTAATCATCTGTTTAGCTTTAAAACTGTTAGAAACTAAAACTGAGCGCGATTGTTATGTGTTGCTCACTTTGTCTTATTTTGTGTTGGCTACGCAATTCTTATTTAGTCAGGGTTTGTGGGCAACGATATATTCGGTGTTTGGCGTGTTATGTGTCACCGCCGCTTATGTTGCTTTTAATCAATATGTTTCAGTAAAACATGCCTTAAAAAAATCATTTATCTTATTAGCGCAAGCCTTACCTTTGATGTTGATTTTGTTTTTATTTTTTCCACGTTTACCGCCATTATGGACTTTTAAAGTGACTGAAGGCTCAGGCAAAACGGGGATGTCGGATAATATGTCGCCCGGAGATTTGGCTAAGTTAAGTCAATCAAATGAGTTAGCGTTTAGGGTAGAGTTTGCTGAGAAAAATAGCATTCCACCCAAATCACAATTGTACTGGCGTGGTTTAACTTTTTCGCGCTTTGATGGCAAAACATGGCGACCTAGCAATTTACCTATCTTTGCTGATGATAATGCCGCGTGGTCAAATTATCCTTTGCCATCGTGGGCAGAAACACACATCAAAATTACGCAAGATAAGCCCAAACAATATAAAGTGATTTTAGAGCCTACCGACAAAGTGTGGCTGTATAGTTTGTCCGTCCCCTTTTCAAGAACCATCGGAGTCGGCTTAAGTCGTGATTTTAGATTAGTAGCACAAACACCTGTTTTTCAACGCTTTAGTTATGATGTGATGCAGTTTAAAGCCATTGCTTTGGACGAAAACTTACCACAGCGTTTGCGTGAAGATAATTTGACCTTGCCCGCAGAAGGTAATCCCATCGCGCGTAAAATGGCACAACAATGGCGCGCATTTTATGACTCCGATGAAACCTATATTACAGCAGTATTAGCATGGTTTAGAAAAAGTCCTTTTTATTACACTTTAGAGCCGCCTTTACTGGGTGAAAATCGGATTGATGATTTTTTATTTAAAACCAAACGTGGCTTTTGTGAGCATTATTCGTCTTCATTTGCTTTTTTATTACGCGCAGCAGGTATTCCGACCCGTATTGTGGTGGGTTATCAAGGCGGCGAGTGGAGTCCTAATCAAGATTCGTGGCAAGTAAGGCAAATGGATGCTCATGCGTGGGTAGAAGCGTGGTTACCCAATAAAGGTTGGATCATGCTTGACCCTACAGGCGCGGTTGCTCCTCAGCGTATTGAGAACGGCATGAGTGATTTGGCGCAAAATGTTGAAGTTTGGGGCAATTCGCCGTTAAGTACCTTTAAATACAATAACTATAAGTTATTTAGTCAATTACGCAATATGGCCGATTATATTAACTATCGTTGGCAGCGTGACATTGTAGGTTATGACACCCAAAACCAAGAGCAATTATTGTTAAAACTGTTGGGTGATAGCTCGGTATGGAAACGCATTGCTTTGATGTTTACAGCCTTATTTGTCATTGCAGGGTTATTGGCTCTATGGACGATTTTAAAAGGCCGTAAAATACAACATCCTGCCGATAAAGTGATTATTCAGCTTTCAAATAAACTCAATAAGCGAGGTTTAACCCGTGAGCAGGGTGAGGGAGTTGTCGCTTATTTGCAGCGTTTGCAGCAAGCACAACCGCATTGGCAACAGGCCGTAGAACAATTGCAACAAAGCTATATGCAAATACGTTATCAAACCCAAGAAGGAGAAAATTTAACGCAACTTGCCGCCTTAAAACGGATTGTGCGTCAATGGCCATCTTATCAGGCACAAAAAACACGCGAGTTATAAAATACTTGCATCTTGATGATGGCTTATATAGAATACGCGCCTCTTTAGACGTATAGCTCAGTTGGTTAGAGCACCACCTTGACATGGTGGGGGTCGCTGGTTCGAGTCCAGTTACGTCTACCAAGATTTATAAAGGGTTTGCTTAGTTTTCAAAGACTTGCAAGCCCTTTTTTATTGCTCTCTTCTGCATTAGTTCTCTTGTTTATTGTAAAAAATAAAGAAAATACGGCATAATTTACGCCCGAATTACGCCAAGATTATTCTAAAACAATGAAGTTACCGACCCCTCGAAAACGCGGTGATGCCTATCGCATAGAAGTTATGTTTAATGGCGAGCGTTATTCTTGTACTAGAGATACCGCTAAAGAATGTGAACAATGGGCTGCAATGAAGTTATTGGAGTTAAAAGCGGGTATTGCCACAACACCAAAAGATAAAAATCCTAATTTTTCATTTAGAGAATTATTTGAACAGTACTATCGCAATGTTGGTAAGCATAAGCGTTCATCTCGACAAATCAATGAACAATTTTCCACATTTGATAAAAAGTTTGGTGAGCTATCTTATAAAAATATTCATGATATTACGCCAAAGGATTTAACAGATTGGCGTAACAAGCGTTCTACTCAGGTAAGTGCAGGGACTGTATTAAAAGAAATGTCTTTATTTAGTGCGGTGTTTTCTTATGCTCAAAAAGAATTGTTTTTAATTGAGCAAAATCCTTTTTTTATGGTCTCTAAGCCAAAGCAGCCAAAGGCAAGAGATAGGCGCATTACGGATGATGAAATTAAGCTGCTACTTGATGGATTAAATTACACGCAAGGGCAAGTACCTTCTGAACCAAGACATTATGTTGCATGGGCTTTTTTGTTTGCGATTGAGACGGCTATGCGACGTGGTGAAATTCTTGGCTTAACTAAAGATTATGTGTTTGAGAAGCATGTGCATTTGCCACAAACAAAAAATGGTGATTCTCGTGATGTACCATTAACTCGAAAAGCGAGAGAGTTATTGACATTGATTCAGCATGATGACACCAAAATTATTCCACAATCAGAAAATGCGTTTAGATTGGTTTTTGAGAGAGCTAAGGTCAAATTAGGTTTAGACGATTTGCATTTTCATGATACACGTCACGAAGCGATTACAAGGATTGTTAATAAACGAAAATTGCCTGTTGAAATTTTGGCAAAAATGACTGGGCATAAAAACATAAAAATTTTAGTGAATACTTATTACAATCCGAACGTTGAAGATATTGCTGATATGTTGGATTAGAGAGTCTTAATTGACTCTCTTACGTCCACGTTTATTGCCAGTCCCTGATTTTAATAGGTTGTCAGCCAAAATTGGGTTATATAGGCTTTTACCTTCTGTACCTTGATTGATGCTGGCTAATTTACGTCTGACGGTATCTACAGAAATTGAGTACCTTGCCGCAAGGTATGCGGCAGAGACAAGTTCTATTTTTTCTTGTTTTAATTCTGTGACGACAGCTCCGCCAATATTTTGCCCGAGTAAAATATTGGGTGGTTGTGTTGATTCGACAATAATCGTATATTTTTGCAATGCGCTCATAACTTAATCGTCCAGCTTTTCTATGAAAAAATCATCACCATCAAATTGAAAAGAATCTACTTCAACAATTCTTACTCCGTTTTCAATAGTTAATGGCAACCAACCTTCTTTGTTTTCAAATTCATGGATAATGCCATTCTCATTCATTGTTAATGACATTTGAATAATTTCTTCAGCAAGCATTTTTAGAAATGCCATCTTCAAATCGCCATTTTCAGAACGTATACGGTCGTGGCCACCAGACCAAAATAAAAGCTGCTCTTTAAAATTTTCGGTCTTTGTTGGATCGACTTCTAAAATCAAATCCCACCAACACTCATAAGTAAATTTAAACTTTTCCACTTTAATCACCTTTGTTTAATTTATCGTTGGTTACAGCTATCTGATTTGATAGCAGGAGAGAATGCTCCTTAGAGATTTCTAAAGCAGACTCTGCAATCTCTAAACTTCCTTTTAGTGCTTTCAATAATTCAAGCACTATTTTTTGAGTTTCAATGTGGTCATACCCAGCGACAAAACCACTACAGTCATTATGTTGGTATTGTCTAAGCGCAGGTAATAGCAATGCACTGACATTAAATCCATTTTCGTCAAATTCATTGGTAAGTTCTTCAGGCATATAAACCTCAACTTTAATAGGTATTACAAATCAAAAACTTCGTCAGCAAGACGTTTTGATTGTTCAATCTCGTGTTCAGTTTCTAGGAGTTTTGTTGATTGAACTTCTACGTCACATCGACCAGAAAAACACTCCTCAAATGCAAAGGTTTCGGCTTCAGTTTTTGAAGCCTCATCACCATTATCTTCAACTTCAACAACAACTGTTTTAGTTGCTATGACAGTTAATTCATAAAAACGTGTTTTCATTTTTAGATACTCTTTGTGGTTGTTTTTTTGAAAATCCAACATTTAACACTTTTGGGTTCGTTACCATGCTTATAAATAGATGACCAAACAACTTTGCCATTTTCAACAAAACGATAATGTCGTGATTGTTTAAGATGACTTTTTAATTCTGCTTCATCTAGATAAAGTTTATGTTCATTGGCTAATGATAAAAAGTGAGGAAGGTTAATGGCGATTTCATCGCTCATAGGATTGCCATGATTAAGGCTGGGTTTATCAAATTTATTGTCGAGATATTCATAAATTTCCCAAAATTTTTGAATAATGGGATGTTCTTGGTTAATGCGTCTTTGGCGTTCAATACATAAATCAACGATGGTGCTTTTGACAGCAGTAATCACTTGTTCGTCCAGTGGAATTAAAAAGTCTAAGGCATCGACAAGTGCCATCATTTGGGCATGATTTAGGCTAAGGCGTACATTTTTAATATGCTCTGAACCATTAAGTAGTTGCTCATAAAGAGGAACTTTTGTGGTGATGATGTTGAGGATTTCTTTTTCTTGCGTGATTGCTTTTAAGATAAAGCCACTGACTGCATCGACATCGGTTTTTGATAACGCTTTAGCCAGTTCGCGCGTATTTTGTTGGCCGCGCATAAAATGTAAATGGATAATACGCTCAAGGACGGCATCACTGGCATTGACTTCGGCATTTTGAGCAATAACGACGGCACCGCGAAAGGGTGGCTCATAGGTTTCATTACCACTGTTTTTTATGCCAATGGCGCGCGGTGAACGGCCATTGTAGAGCGATTTTAGTTCGTCAAAGTCAAACTTTTTGGCATGGCTGCCTTCATCACGGTCGCCTTCCATGAGTACGATGGGTAAGTTACCGACTTGTGCCATGTTACGGCTACGGCCTGATAGCGTAGATTTTGATGGGTCGAAACCTTCATAGCCTGTCCGTCCTGCCAGTTTCCATAAAAATTCAATGAGTGTGGTTTTGCCTGCACCCGGTTCGCCAACAATTTCTAAAAAGGGATAACTTTGTTGCTGTTGGCGAATTTGTTCAGCAAAAAAACTACCGAGCCAAAATGCAAGGGCAACAATGCCTTTTGTGCCAAAGCATTGATAGACTTTTTTTACAAAGCTAGGGTCAAATTTTTTTAGGTCAGTATTGATGTTTAAATTAATCGATTGATTGATACTTTTAAGATTAGTTTTACCCACTTCAAAATAATCTTCAGTATTTAGGGGATAGGCTTTGCCATGTTGCACAGCAACTTTGTTAAAAATATAGCCGTTATATTCTCGGCTATAGCCAATAAAGTCGATAGTTTCTACCGTTTTTAGGTTCTCCAATTTATAACGTAGATAATTGTCTAAGTGTTTGCCATTGCCTGTGTAGAGTGCACCACCTGTAATATCTAATATGCGTTTTTTAAACTCACTACTATTAGCCAATTGTGCGCCAGTAAAGGTGTTTTTAATTTTTTTACCATTAGGCATGGCGATATTGAAGTAATACCAACTCTCGTCAGTCAGTTTGTTGGCCAAAAAATAGAGTGGAATGGGTAGGCAATTTAAAATCTCAGTCATCATGCCACTGGCTTTAATGGCTTGATCGCGGATTTCTTCAATTTCATCTTCGGTTTTTTCTTCTGTGCGTGAGTCAGCCATATTTTTTTCGTAGGCATCAAGGTCTAGTTCAAACCAATAAAGATGATTTTTAAAATCTAAGCAAAATAGTCTGCGTTCGGTGTGCTTGTAAATGAGTAATGCTTTTTCGATGGCGGTTTTAGCAGTGAGTAAATTGCCATAGTAGCGATAAAGTTCGATGTCTCTTGGCGTAAATTTATGGTTGATGTGTAAGTCGTTCCAGTCTTGTGACTTACCATTTTTAAGCGGAGCTTGTACGGCAACACTCTGCCAACCATCCTGACTGGCGCGTTCGATAAATTTTTCAATGGCTTTGTGACCAGCAGGGTCGTTGTCCATTGCCCATACTAGCGTGGGGCGTTTAATATTATTAGCGAGGCATTGTTCGGCTAAGGCTTTAAGTGCAGTGTAGGGATAATTGCTACTGGATAAGATAGAAGCAGACCTGATGTGATTATGTTCTAAGGCGATGGTGTTAAAAACGCCTTCAGTTATCCATATTTCTTTGGCTTGGCTTAGGTCTACATTAGGCAACGTCCACCATAAGCCTTCATAGTTCCAACCGTACTTAAAATTAGCCTTACGTGGTTTGAAGCGTTCGGGCTTGTCAATAATCCGTTCCCAATAACCATCGGCAAGGGTAAAGCGAACGGTGGCAGAGCCAATGTCTAAGTCTCGGTTATGGTAATATTCTTGACTGTATAAATCTTTTATTTTGTTTAAATCAAAACCACGCGCCTCTTTTAAATAGGCATCGGCAGCCGCATTAGGGTTTTTGTCATCTGACTTAGAACGGTCGCTCCATGATTCAAATAAATCGGGGTATAAGTCACGCAAAGAGGATTCGTGGCCACAATTGTTTAAACGCCCACACTTTATCACCCATGGTGCATTGGCACTGGCAAACAGTTCTTTGTGATGACAAGAGGGGCATTTGCCTTCTTGTAACCAGCTTTTTGAGGTTTTAAAAGCGTAGTCAGCCACGAGACGTTTTAACGCCTCGCTTAAAATAATCGGATTCATAGAGGTTCTACTGAGTGACGGAACGAACAGTCAAGCTACTGGCTGTGTTGATAAGGTCTTGTACCGTAAAATAGATGCGGCGTTTATGTTGTCGGTCGTGAATCACAATCAAGCTGCTATTAGAGCGGTCAATATCTAGTTCGGCAGCACACAAGTTGCTCTCAAAGTTGGCGATTTCTTTAATGGCAACTTTTACGCCTACATCAAATGGATAGCCTTTGAGCTTGAGTTCGTTGGCGACTGCTTGAATCAGTTGTTCACGGTGGCCGTTAAGATGTGCGTAATAGTGCTGCTCTATGTGCTTTTTGGCCATGCCGTGAGCCATGTTGTAGTCGAGATTAGACATCTAATTCTCCTTGTACTTCTTGTGGTTTGGGCGTGAATTCACGTTGGTTGAGCTGCAAAATAATGCTGTCTTTTTTTTGTTTGAGATGTGGTGACAGGGGCAAGGTAAATTTGTTGATGTTTTTGCCCGTGACGGTTAAGGCTCTTAAAGGCTCTAAACCACATACCCATGTATAGCCGCATTCTGTGTCTTCACATCTAAAGGTGAACTGTTTGTAATGATGTGCTAGACGTTCTATTTTTACAGTACGTGCAATATGTGAACAGCAAGGGCATTCGGTTCTATAGATACCTAGACCGTTATTATGCCGCCTTCTTCTTTTTGTCATTTTGCCACCCATGTTGGCTGCCCAATATCACCTGTGAGGTGTTGGCGTACACGTTCCAGCTTGTGCTGAATAACTTTTTGTGCGGCCTCTTGAGTAGAGTCAAAACCATATTGTTGTTGGATTTGCGCTACGGTTTTAAGTTCTTCTTCGGTGAGGTCTATTGTTATTGTAGTGGTCATTATCAGGCACTCTTACGTTACGCTTTCGTGAGTGGGTTTTGCTGTTGCTGCGATGTACCATCGTCATGGAGTAATCGTTTGGCTTGACTCATGACCATTTCTCGTACCAAGCGGCTTTTATCGATGCCTAACCAGTTCGACAGTGATTCTATAACTGCGTATTCGAAGTCATTGAGATTGATGGCAATACGATGATTACGGACACGCTTTGGGTCGGGGTACATGGCGGATTCCTTACGAAGTGGCAGCACTATTTTGCTTAATAGCTTCTAGTCCTTTAATGAGGATTAAACGCGCTGTGCCAGAGAGCGTGCGATGTTCTTTTTGTGCTATTTGTTCAATGATAATCATTTCGTCAGGCTTTAACCGTAACCCTATCTGACGACTGCTCACCCCGTTTGGGTTATATGTATGGCGTTCTTTTCTCATGGTGCTATCATTGCTATAGTTTGTTAAACATCGGCTTATTTTGGTATATAAAAACATGATTGTAAATAGTCGTTGTATATAAAAATGTACCTTTTTGGATATTTTTCATGGCTTCAGTTGGTGAACGTTTAAAAGCTGAAAGGGAACGTTTAGGTTACAACCAATCGGATTTTGGCGAATGTGGCGGAAAAACAAAACTCACTCAAAGTAAATATGAGAATAATGAGACGAGTCCTACTGCCGATTATTTACTTAAAATTCAGGCTATAGGGGCTGATATGATATTTATCTTGACGGGGCAGCGTTCTAGCCCAATGACACTGCCACCTGATGAAGCTGCTCTACTTGATAACTACCGCAATATAAATTCTCAAGAAAAAAAAGATGCATTAAAAACGGTTAGCTCTGCGTTCGCGCAACTTTGTATAAGTAGCCAAAATAAAAACTCCGCTTAGGCCGCTTTTAAGCCCATACTCTTTTTAATTTGTGCCAGTGCAGAGGCGGCTAGTGCTGATTCTGCTTTAGGTTGTTGCGCTTGCTGTTGGGCTTTTTTGTCGGCCAGTGTTTCCCATAATGGCTTAACATGTTGAATAAACTCGGCAGCCAGTTTTGTGGGTTGAGGCGATGGGTTATCCTGTGGCTTATCAACTGGCTTATCTTTTTCGCGTTTGAGCCATAGGGCATATTGATAAATCCATTCGTCACGGGTGTTTTTAAAGTCTTTGGCAAGGTAATGAGCAACAAAGTGATTAAGGGTGTGGCCACTATGTTTGGTCATTGGCACGTCCAGCTTGGCCATAAACGGTGCTAGTTCGCTTGGCTCAACTGTAAAATCAAAAGGCATACAAAATTTTGTTGTTGTGTGTGATGTAACGACTTTGGGCGTTACATCGAGCGTGCTTTGGTTATTTAAAAAGTCTTTACTTACAACAACTTCTTTTTCTAAATTCTCTAATTTTAAATCTAAATCTCCCCCCTTACCCCCCAATGTAACGGTTACAGGCGTTACAGTTGCGTTACTTGTAACGGTTTGAGGTGTTACATCGGCGTTACAAGGTGGCGTTACATCGTGCGTTACGGCTGTTGTTACATTGGCTAAGGCTTTTTGTTTTGCTCGATGACGCGCTACTCGTTCGGCACTGGGAGAGCGTTGGCGTTTTGGTTGGGCAGGGGTGTTAGTCTCGTGATTAGCTTCGCTGTAAAGTTCAACCAGCATGGGGCTGTAGTAGCGGTTGTCATCTTGGTTTAAGCAAAATTGCGATAACACGAGGTGTTTTATTTGCTGCCATGCTTCAAGGGTGAGGCTTGCCCAGCCCGCCAAAACTTCATCACAATTGGGCAGTGATAGTGCAGGACTTTGCTTCATGGCAAAGCACAGTAGGTCGAAGTAGGCAGCTTTGGCAAGGGCATTAGCCTTTGCCTTAAACTCGCTAACCAAATAAGCATCGTGGGCAAACTTAAACCAAGGGAGGCTTTGAATGTTCATTCTTGGTCTCCTTGTGCATGTACTTCGTTTAAAAATGTCCCAAGTTGAGTTTGTAACGTGTGCATGGTTTCAACAAAAAAATGTTGTTCGATGACTAAGTTTTTGTCCGAAACCTGACTAGCAATGGATGTGAGCAAACCCAATTGAGCGCGAGCAGATTCAACGGTATTGAGTTGTTGTTCGGAGATAGTGTATTTCATGCCTGTTCTCCAAATAAATCGTTATATGCTTCGTTCAAGTCAGCTCTGTACACGTTGAATTTTGAGGATGTTTGCTCTATGGCATCTAAATTTCCAATGACTGTTTCACTTACGAGCGTTTTTAAATACTCAAGTGCCTCAGAAAAACGAGAGTCGTAAGTATTCATAGCCGTCACTTGTGTAAATTGGCGGTCGTACTCGTCTTGTAAGTCTTGAGCGTTGACGTTAAAGGCAGTAGTGGTTTTATAAATGGCATCGGGATACTCAACGCCATTTAAAATAAGCGTGTTGAGATGCTCCAGCGCATCGCTGAGATTGTTGTTGTGTTTTGGCATGATGGCGCACTCCTTAATGCAATGGAGGAGTGGCGGTTTGGGTAATGACTTGCCCAAAGCATTGAGCAATTCGGCCTTTGCTGTCAATAAACTGGGTATGGCGTAGGGCGGCACGCGTAGCACCCGAATGGGTTTTATAAATACGCTTGAGGATTTTGGTTTGTGGTTTGCCGTCTGGCTCAATTCTTACGGTGGTAACTTGGACACGATAAATAACCGTGACGCGAGCGGGTGCATTGCTCATGGTGGCGTTCCTTAGATGTTGGTTTTTATACCATCATCATAGGCTTCGAACCCTATGGTGACGGATTAAGCAGGGTTCGAAGTACCAGTCTAAGGGCTGGCCAGCCTTGCGGCTGCCCCACCTAACCCGTCATAACAACGTGCAGGCAGAAATTTAGCAT
>Ga0114982_1000133_pt1 | contig 37202 bp, 5 predicted proteins | sample Shrwel_input2_FT_FD_87183 | JGI IMG/M metagenome (GOLD analysis project Ga0114982, IMG submission 87183) | Subsurface microbial communities from deep shales in Ohio, USA - Utica-3 well 1 S input2 FT | ecosystem: Environmental > Aquatic > Deep subsurface > Shale gas/oil reservoir > Produced... | reverse complement strand
GACTCTCCCTCATCCCTCCCCTTCTCTGGCCAACTGGCCAACCGTTCAACGGATCAACAGAGATCCCTCCCCTCCTTGCCTTCCGCGCTCCACCCTCTCACATTCCGGCCATGGATATCTACCTGGCCACGGGCAACGCGCATAAAGCCGAGGAATTCGGGCGCATGTTCGCCAAGGCCGGGCTCGATGTGAAGGTGCGCTCCGCCAAGGAGCTCGGCGGGATGCCCGTGGTCGAGGAGATCACCGGCACCTTCCACGGCAATTGCCGCCTCAAGGCCAACGCCCTGCGTCTGCTGGCCCCGCGCAAGGCCTGGGTGCTCGCCGACGACAGCGGGCTCTGCTGCGACGCCCTCCAGGGCGGTCCCGGCGTCGACTCCGCGGTCTACGCCGGCGAAGGCGCCACCGACGCCCAGAACCGGGCCAAGCTGCTCGAGGCCATGAAGAAGGCCCCGCCCCACAAGCGCGGCGCCCGCTTCGAGTGCCACCTCATCCTCCTCGGACCCAACCAGGAAGTCGGCAAATTCATCGGCCAATGCTGGGGCAAGATTCTGGAGGCCGAGGTCGGCACCGAAGGGTTCGGTTACGACAGCCTCTTCGTCCCGGCGAACCACGAGAAGACCTTCGGCCAGCTCTCCCCGCGCGAGAAGGACAAGATCAGCCACCGCGCCAAGGCCTTCGTCCAGCTCGTCGCCTGGATGAAGGAGAACGGCCTGGTCTGAGCGGACGGCCCGGATGGACACAGTTGATTGTAGATAATGCAGCAGTCGTCTGCTTATAAGATTGATATCATTCTTATAAATTATTTTATTTGATTATTTTTAGGCATTTGTCGGCTGACCCCATCGGCACCCTGAACGTCCCTTCACCAGAGACCATTGCGTTAAATTATTGTTAAAAAATCCTGTTTTTAGACGCTTGCCCGACAAGCCACCCCACCACCCCCACCGGTATGGGGAGTCCTCCGTGGGCGGTCTAATTGATTTATTTTGGATATTAAATTTGTAAACGTGGGGAACAAACCTGACTAAGGGATGTAGCCAGAAGCGACATTCCCGTGCCCAGCCCTCAAAACCCAACGCCCTTCTGGGCCCTCCGGCCCCGGCGGCCGAAGGGCGGGCTTGGCCGAGCCGCGGGCCTGCTGGCGTTGCTCGCCGCCGCCGGGACCGCCGAGGGCGCCAACTACACCTGGACCGGGGCGACCAACACGACCTGGAATACGACCGCCACCAACTGGTCGGGCGGCACGAACCCTTGGACCTCCGCCAACGGCGGCGGCAACACCGCCACGTTCGCCACCACCGCGACCGTCACGGTATCGGGCGCCTACGCCAACGCCATCGGCTTCGGTGCGGATACGACGCTCAATAGCGGCACGCTCACACTCAGCGGAACGTCCCCGACGCTGACGGTGGATGCGGGGATCGGCGCCACGATCAATTCGATCCTGTCCGGAGTCGGCGTCACGAAGAACGGCGCCGGCGTCCTGGTGCTGACCAATGCGGGCAACGCGCTCACCGGCACGACCAATCTGGCCGAGGGAGCGATCCAAATCGGGGCGAACAACGTCCTCGGCAGCGGCAGCGTCGCGATGGCCACGGGGACGGCCCTCTCGGGCAACGATGCGAACGCCCGGACGCTCACGAACAACTTCACCTTGGCCGGCGACGCCACGCTGGGGAACGCCCTCAGGACGGGCAACCTGACCATCAGCGGCACGGTCGCCACGGGGACTTCCGTCCTCGCGCTCACCACCGCCTCGAACGTGGTCCTGAGCGGCGCGGTCACGGGCACCGGCGGCCTGACCAAGCTCGGCGCCGGCCGGCTCACGCTGAGCTCGGCTTCGAACAACTTCGGCGCGACGACGCTTTCCGCCGGCACGCTTTCCGCCGGATCGAACAACGCCTTCGGCAGCGGCACGACGGTCACGATCAACGGAGGTAACCTCGACGCCGCGACGCCGGTCAGCATCAACAACGTCCTCAGCCTGTCGTCGGATTTCACCTTCGTCGGCACCGCGAACCTCACGCAGACCACGGGGGCGATCACCCTCGGTGCGGACCGCACGATCACGGTCTCGGCCAATAACCTCACCCTCGGGGGCGCCATCGGCGGCAGCGGCCGGGCGCTGATCAAGGCCGGCGCCGGCACGCTGACCCTCGCGGGTGCCAACACTTACGACGGTGGCACCAGCATCACCGCCGGCACGCTGGCGACGACCGGCAACAACCGGCTCGCGGCGACCGCCGGCGTCACCCTCGCCGCCGGCGCCACGCTCTCGCTCGGCGGAACGGAGACGGTCGAGAACCTGACCAACGGCGGCACGGTCAACCTCAACGGCGTCGGCGCCAATCTCTCGACGGGCACCGCCGGCGGCACGCTATCGGGGACGTTCTCCGGCGCCGGCGGCCTGACCAAGATCGGCGGCGGCACGCTGACCCTCGCCGCGGCGAGCACGTTCTCATATACAGGCGCGACGGCGGTCAACGGCGGCGCGCTCGCCTTCGGCAAGGCCAACCAGCTTGCCGCCACGAACGCCTTCACGCTCGGCGGCGGCATACTAGACCTTGGCGCCTTCAACCAGGCGACTGGGACGGTCACCTACGCGTCCGGCAATATCACCGGAACGACCGGCGTCCTCGCCGCGACGGCGCTCAATGTCACCGCGACCTCGGCCGTCTCGCTCGACGCGCTCATCGGCGGCGCCGGCACGCTGAGCCTGAACGGCGTCGGCGGCACGCTGACGGTCGCCCGGGCGAACACGACCTTCACCGGGACGACGACGCTCACCAACGGCACGCTGGCCTTCGGCGTCGACGATGCCCTGCCCGGGGCGATCACGGTCAGCGGCGGGGAACTCGCCCTCGGCGGCTTCTCCAAGACGGGCGGCGCGATCACCTTCGCCGGCGGCGCGATCACCCAGAGTGCCGGCGTGTTCTCCCCGGCGTCGCTCACCGCGACCAACACCTCGGGCACCCTGACGCTGGACGTCACCCTTAGCGGCGCCGGCGCGCTGACGATGAACGGCGCCGGCGGCACGCTCTCCGTCAACGGAACGAACACCGGCTACACCGGAGCAACGACGGTCACCGCCGGCACGCTCAAGGGCGCGACGGCCGATGCGTTCGGAACGAGCGCGATCACGGTCAACGGCGGCACGTTCGACCTCAACGCGCTCACGCTGGCGAACCTCTTCACGATCACCGGCGGAAACCTCACCGGAGGTTCGCTGACGATGGCGCAGGTCACGACGACCGGCGGCACGATTTCGGCGACGCTCACCGGCGCCGGCACGCTGACGAAGACCGGGGCGGCCACCCTTACGCTGGCCGCGGCGAACAGCTTCACCGGCGGCACGACGATCGCCGGCGGCACGCTCACCTTCGCGAACGCGGTCGACCACCTCGACGACGCCGGCGCGGTCACGGTCAACAACGGCGGCACCTTGGCCCTCGGCGCGCTTTCCGAAGCCATCGGCGCACTCACCCTCGCGGGCGGCGCGGTCACCGGCACCTCCGGCGTCCTGACGGCCTCCGACTACGACCTCCGGTCCGGCACGGTTTCGGCGATCCTCGCCGGTCCCGCCGCCGCCGCGAAGTCGACGGCGGGCTCGGTCACGCTCTCCGGAGCCAACACCTACTCGGGCAATACCGTCGTCAACGGCGGCACGCTGGTCGCCGGCAGCCCGACGGCCTTCGGCACGGGTACGGTCACCGTCAACGCGACCGGGACGGTCAACCTCAACGGTCAGGCGCTCGCCAACAGTTTCACGGTCGACGGCGGCACGCTGGGCGGAGGCACCCTCGCGCTGACCAAGCTCACCGCCGACAGCGGCACGGTCTCGGCCATCCTGACCGGCGGCGCCTTCGCCAAGTCCGGCGCAGGCACGCTCACGCTCGCCGGCGCGAACACCTTCTCAGGCGGCACGACGGTCACGGGCGGCACGCTCGTCATAGGCGCGACGAACACTCTCCTCACGTCGGCCGCGATCGGCGTCGACGGCGGCACGCTCTCCCTGGGCGCCTTCAACCAGCTCGCCGGCGCGATCACCTACGCTTCCGGGAACATCACCGGCACCACCGGCGTGCTTTCGGGCACGAGCTTCACGGTCAACGCGACCACGGCCGTCTCGCTCGACGCCATCCTCGGCGGATCCACCGCCCTGACCATGAACGGCGCGGGCGGCACGCTCACGCTGACCAAGGCCAACGCTTTCACCGGCGGCACGACGGTCACCTCCGGCACCGTGGCCCTCGGCGTCGCCAATGCCCTCCCCGGAGCGGTCACGGTGAACGGCGGCACGCTTTCGCTCGCTTCCTACAATAATACCGTCGGCGCCGTCACCTTCGGTTCAGGCAACATCACCGGCACCACCGGCGTGCTGACGGCTTCCTCGATCTCGTCGGCGGCGACCGGTTCGGTCTCCCTCGACGCCGTGATTGCGGGGACGGGCACGCTGACGATGAGCGGCACGGGCACGCTCGCCGTCACCCGGGCCAATTCGGGCTTCAGCGGCGCGACCTCGGTCTCGGCCGGCACCCTCCAGGCGGGCGACAACGCCGCCTTCGGCACGGCGGCCATCACCATCAGCGGCACCGGCACGCTCGACCTCAACGGCAAGACCCTGACGAACACGGTCACGCTGACCGCGGGCACCCTCGCCGGCGGCACGATCTCCGCCTCGCAGCTGACCCTGACGAACGGCACGATCTCCGCCATCCTCGGTTCGGGCGCGCTGACCAAGTCCACCGCCGGGTCGGTCACGCTCACCGGCGCCAACACTTTCACCGGCGGCACGACCCTCTCGCTTGGCACCTTGGTCGTCGGCGCGACCGACGCCCTCCCGGGTGCCATCACGATCAGCGGCGGCAATCTCTCCCTCGGGTCCTTTAACAATGCGGCCGGAGCGGTGTCCTTCTCGTCCGGCACCATCACGAGCACCACCGGAGAGCTCCGGGCGACCTCGCTGACGGCCAGCAACGCGACGGCACAGACGATTGCCGCTATCCTCGGCGGAACCGGCACCCTGACCAAGAACGGTGTCGGCGTCCTGACTCTGGCCGGGACGAACACCTACGGCGGCGACACGACCATCAACGCCGGCACCCTGAAGGCCGGCGCCGACGCCGCCTTCGGCACGGGCACCGTCCGCCTCACCGCCGGCATCCTCGACCTCAACGCGAAGACGATCGACAACAGCGTCGTCATGACCGGTGGTACGATTTCCGGCGGCACGCTGTCTGCCTCCCTGCTCACGCCGACCGCCGGCACGGTCTCGGCCAGCCTTGGCGGCTCCGGCGCCCTGACTAAGTCGACGGCCGGCTCCGTCACGCTCTCCGGGGCCAATGCCTATACCGGCGGCACGACCCTGTCGGCGGGCACGATCGTCGCAGGCTCAACCTCATCTATCGTCGGCGCCTATGCCGTCAGCGGCGGCACCCTAGACCTCGCGACTTTCAACAACACCCTGGGCTCGGTCACCTACTCAGGGGGTTCCATCACGGGTACGACGGCGGTCCTGTCCGCCACCTCCCTGACGGCGACCCACACGAGCGGCACGCTGACCCTTGCCGCGCTGGTGGGCGGCTCCACCGCCGTGACGATGAACGGCGCGGGCGGCACGCTCTCGCTCACCCGCCTCAACACCTACACCGGCGGCACGACGGTCACCGCTGGCACCTTGGCGCTCGGCTTGGCCAGCTCGCTCCCGGTGACCGGGGCCGTCAGCATCAATGGCGGCACGCTCGCCCTCTCCACCTTCAGCAACGCGGTCGGGGCCGTCACGATCTCCGCGGGCTCCATCACAGGCACGACCGGCAAGCTCACCGCCGCTTCCGTGACCGGCACCGGCACGGCCACGATCTCCGCGATCCTGGACGGCGCGGGCACGCTGACCATGAACGGCGTGGGCGGCACCCTGACCGTCTCGGGCGCCAATCTCTACACCGGCGCCACCACGGTCTCGGCCGGCACGCTCGTCACCGGTTCCACCACGGCCTTCGGCACGAGCACCATCACCCTCTCGGGCGGCACGCTCGACCTGAACAACCTGACGATCGGCAACACGCTCGTCTTCGACGGCGGCACCATCACCGGTGGCACGATCGACGCCAGCAAGGCGACCTTCCAGACCGGCACGATCGGCACGAAGATCACGGGCTCGGTCGCGGTGACCAAGTCGACCATCGGCCTGCTCACGCTCAGCAACGGGACGAACGATTACACCGGCGGCACGACGATCAGCAACGGCACCCTGGCCCTCGGCGCCATCAACGCCGCGCCCGGCGCGCTTACGATCTCGGGCGGCACGTTCGACCTCGCCACCTTCGACTCGACGCCCACCTCGGTCACGATCTCAGGCGGCACGATCACCGGGTCTACGGGCATCCTTACCACGGGCACGATCGCCGCGACCCCGGCGGGGACGGCCACGATCTCCGCGATCGTCGGGGGCTCCACCGCGCTCACGCTCAACGGCGCGGGCGCCTTGGTGCTGTCCGGCGACAACACCTTCACGGGCGGTACGACCATCACGACCGGCACGGTCCGCGTCGGCCATGACCACGCCTTCGGTTCCGCCGGCGTCACGCTCAACGGCGGCGGCATCTCCAACGCCGGCGCGACCGCGATCACGATCGCGAACAACCTGAGCCTGACGGCCGACATCGGCCTCGGCAGCGCGACCTATGCCGGCGCCGTCGATTTCACCGGCACGGTCGACTTCACCGGCACGACCCGCATCCTGACCGTCGCCTCCGGCATCAGCCTTTCCGGCGTCGTGAGCAACGGCGGCCTGACCAAGGCCGGCGCCGGCGCCCTGACGCTGAACGCGGCGAGCACCTATGCCGGCGGCACCACCGTCTCGGGCGGCTCGCTGATCCAAGGCCGCGCCAACGCCCTCGGTGACGTCGCCAACCTCCTCACGGTCGGCGCCGGCGCGACCGTCGACCTCAAAGGCTTCGCCTTGACGGTCGCGGGCTTGGCGAACATCTCGGGCGCCGGCGGCACGGTCACGAACACCGGCGCCGGCGCCACCCTGACCTTGGACGGCTCGGTCAACAAGACCTTCGCCGGCGCGATCGCCGGCGCGATCGCCCTCACCAAGGTGGCGCGTTCACGCAGATCCTTTCCGGGGCCAACACCTTCACCGGCGGAGCCACCCTCACGGCCGGCGCCATCGAACTCGGCGCGGCCAACTCCCTGGGCGGCGACATCGTCGTCAACGGCGGCACGCTGGACCTGACCACGCATAACAACGCGGCGGGCGCCATCTCCTATTCCGCCGGTTCGATCACGGGCACTTCCGGCACGCTGACCGCGAGCACCCTCACGGTGAACAACGCCGGCGCCCTGACCCTCGGGGCGATCCTCGGCGGCTCCAGCGCCTTGGTGAAGGACGGCGCCGCCGCGCTGACGCTCGACAGCATCAGCACCTTCACCGGCGGCACCACGCTGAACGCCGGCACGCTCGCCTTGGGCGGAGCCAACCGCCTGAGGACCACGGGCGCGATGACCCAGAACGCCGGCGTGTTCGATCTCGGCGGGTTCGACCAGCAGCTCGGCGCGTTCACGCTGGTCGACGGGACGGTGCAGGACGGCAGCCTTTCCGTCACGACCCTCGGGCTGCAGAACGGCACGGTCTCGGCGGCGCTCGCCAACGGCGGCGGCCTTGTCACGACCGCCCTCAGCAAGACCACCTCCGGCACGGTCACGCTTTCCTCCGCCAACTCCTACGCCGGCACGACGGCGCTCCTCGCGGGCGTCTTGCGCGCCGGCGACGACGCCGCCTTCGGCACCAGCGCGCTCACGCTCAGCGGCGGCAAGCTCAGCAGCGTCGGCGCCGCCGCCCGTAATTTCGCCAACAACGTGACCCTCGGGGGCGACGTCACCCTCGGGGATTCGGTCGACACGGGGACCATCACCTTCGGCGGCGGCTTCGCCACGAGCGCCTCGGCCCGGACCCTCACCCTGCTCACGGACCTGACGCTCAACGGCGTGGTCTCGGGCGCCGGCGGCTGGACCAAGACGGGCGCGGGCACCCTCGCGCTCAACGGCGCCAACACCTTCGGCGGCGGCTTCAACGTCACCGCGGGCAACGTCCTCGTCGGCAGCGCGACCGGCCTCGGCGCCGCCGCCAACCTGATCGCCATCGGGACCGGTACGTCCGTCGACCTTCAAGGCCACGCCGCGACCATCGGGGGGCTCGCCGACATCTCGTCGGCCGGCGGCACGCTCACCAACACCGGCGCGGCGGCCATCGTCACGCTCGGCGGCTCCGTCAGCAGCAGCTTCACCGGCCTCATCTCGGGCGCCATCAGCCTCAGCAAGACCGGGTCGGCCAGCCAGACGCTCGCCCACGCCAACACCTTCAGCGGCACCACGACGCTCAGCGGCGGCACCTTGGTGGTCGGCGACAACGCCGCCTTCAGCACCGGCAACATCTACCTCCAAGGCGCGACGCTCGACCTGAACGGCAAGACGATCGCCAACACGGTCTACTTCACCGGCGGCAGCCTGATCGGCGGCACCTTGCTGGCCTCGCAGCTCGTCGTCGAGGCGGGCACGATCAGCGCCGTCCTCTCGGGGCCGGGGACTTTCCACAAGACCGGAACGGGCACGCTGACCATCTCCGGCGCCAACAACTTCACCGGCGGCACCGTCGTCGACGACGGCATCCTGGCGATGGGCGCCCACAACGTGCTGCCGGGCACCATCACCCTCAACGGCGGCGTCGAGAACGGCCGGTACGGCGGCGTGCTCGCGATGGGCGCGTACAATAATTCGAACTCGACCGCGATCGTCTTCAACGGCGGCGACGTCACGAGCACGCTCACGTTCACGGGGATCCTGACCGGCACGTCGTTCACCTCGACGAACTCCGTCCTCGACGCCTCCGAAATCCGCGCCGTCCTGGCCGGCGCCGGGGCGAGCCTCACCCTGAACGGCGCGGGCACGACCGCCCTCTACGGGGTCAACACCTACACCGGCGGCACCTTCATCAACGACGGCATCCTGCTGCTGAAGGACCGCAATCGGCTCTACGCCTCGGGCGTGGTGACGGTGAACGGCGGCATCTTCGACCTCGGCGGCTTCGCCCAGCAGGTCGGTGCCGTCACGCTGCAGACCGGCACGATCCGCAACGGCAACCTCGTCGGTTCGTCCTATGATTTCCAGTCGGGCACGGTCTCGGCGGTCGTCGCCGACGGCACCGGCGGCGCCACCGCCGTCAACAAGACGACCGCCGGCACGGTGACGATGACGGAGATCAACAGCTATACCGGCGGCACCAACGTCACCGCCGGGACGCTCGCGCTCGTCCAGGCCAACGCCCTCTTCCGCACCGGCGTCATCAACGTCAGCGGCGGCACCTTCAACCTCGGCGGCGTCGGCCAGAAGACGGGCCTCGTCACGCTGACCGGCGGCACCATCGCCAACGGCACGCTCAACGCCTCCGGCTACACGCTGAAGAACGGCGCGGTCTCGGCCGTCATCGGCGACGTCACCAGCCCGGCCGTCGCGACGGCCATCAACAAGGTGACCGACGGGACGGTCGGCGGCGGCACGGTCGTCCTTGCCAACGTCAACACCTACACCGGCGGCACCTATGTCACCGGCGGCGCCTTGCAGCTGACCGCCAACGGCGCGCTGCCCGTCGGCCGCGCCCTGTTCGTCAACGGCGGCACCCTTGACCTGACGACGACCGCGCAGTCGGTCAGCTCGCTGCAGATCACCTCCGGCGTCATCACGAGCACCACCGGGACGATCACGGTGACTTCCGGAGGCACGCCGACGTTCGACCTCCAGGCCGGCACGGTCTCGGCCATCCTCGCCGGCACCGGCGTGGCGGCCACCAAGGTGGGCGGCGGCCTCGTCATCCTTTCCGGCGCCAACACCTATTCGGGCCTGACCACCGTCAACGGCGGCACCCTGCAGCTGGGTCGCGACGACGCCCTGCTCACCACCGGCAGCATCACCGTCGCCAGCGGGACCTTCGACCTCTCGACCTACTCCCAGACCACCAATGTCTTGAAGCTGCTCGGCGGCAGCATCTCCGGCACCGGAGTGCTCAACGCCTCCAGCTATTCGCTGGAGTCCGGCTCGATCGGCATCGCTTTGACGGGCGCGGCGGTGCCCGTGAACAAGAGCACCAACGGCACGGTCGTCCTCTCGGGCGCCAACACCTACGGCGGCGGCACGAACATCCTCGCGGGGTCGATGTGGATCGGCAGCAGCACGGTCGTCGACGGCTCCGACGCGATCGTCAGCGGCCCGCTCGGTACCGGGCTGGTGACCATGAGCGCGAACACCGGCCTCGGCACGAGCGACGGGACCGCCCGGACCCTCCGGAACGAGGTCAAGCTGCTGGGTAACGCGACCTTGGGCAACGGCTCCAGCGGCACGCTCATCCTCGCCGGCGACCTCGACCTGAACCAAGCCGGCCGCACGCTCACCGTCTACAACTCGGTCAACGTCACCGGCGTGATCAAGGATGGCGGCGCGACCGCCGCGGCCGTCACGCTGAACGGCAACGGCACGCTGACGCTCACCGGTGCCAGCACTTATTCCGGGGGCACGACCATCAGCACGTCGGGCTCCCTCGTCCTCGCGGGCAACGACCGCCTGCTGACGACCGGCACCCTGGCGCTCTCCGCCGGCACGTTCAACCTCGGCGGATACGCGCAGACGCTGGCCTCCGTCACTCAGACCGGCGGCCTCATCAGCAACGGTTCCCTCTCCGTCGGCACGTTCGCCCTCCAGACCGGCACGATCGACGCCGTCCTCGCCGCCGGCGTCGTCACCAAGAGCACGGCAGGCACCGCCACGCTGAACGGCGCCAACACCTTCGCCGGCGGGACGGCCTTGCAGGCGGGCATCCTGCGCATCGGCAACAACAGCGCCCTCGGAAGCGGAACCTTGACGGTCACCGGCGGATACCTGCGCGCGGCCGGCTCGACGGCGCGCAGCCTCGCCAATGACATCGTGCTGTCGGCCACCGCCAACCTCGGCGAATATTACACCGACTACGGCGCCCTGACCCTCACCGGCAACATCGACCTCGGCGGCGCCGCGCCCCGCACCCTCTACCTCGAAGCCGACGTGACCGCGACGGGGGTGATCAGCAACGGCGGCCTCTACAAGAGCGGGAACAACAACCTGACCCTTTCCGGAGCCAACACCTATGCCGGCGGCACCACGGTGGTCGCGGGCACCCTCACGCTCGGCGCCGACGAACGGCTCCTCGACGCCGGCGCCTTCGCGCTCAACGGCGGCACCTTCGACATCAAGGGCCGGACCGAGACGCTCGGCGCCTTCACCCTGACGAACGGCACGCTCACCGACGGCGCCGCCGTCGGCTCCAAGGGCCTGCTCAAGGCGGCGAGCTACGCCGTCAGTAACGGCACGATCAACGCCGTCATCGCGGACGGCCCCGGAGGGCCCTCCGCGATGACCAAGACCACGTCGGGCCATCTCTGGATCAACACGACCAACACCTACACCGGCGGCACGAACCTGGTGGATGGACGGATCTACGCCGGCGCGGACGGCACCCTCGGCACCGGCATCCTCACCCTGACGGGCGGACGCCTGATGAGCAACGGGGCCACCGACCGCACCTTCACCAACGACGTCGTCATCGCCGGCAACGTCGGGCTTGGGAACACCTATGACCCCTGGGGCAATCCGCAGGCCTACACGGGCGCCATCATCTTCACCGGCGGCACCGATCTCAACGGCTCGGTCCGCGTCATCGAAAACGACTCCAACGTCGGCTTCGCCGGAGTGGTCAGCAACGGCGGCATCACGAAGAACGGCAAACTGACGCTGACCCTTGGCGGGGCCAACACGTATGCGCTGGGGACCGTTCTCAACGCCGGCAAGATCCGTGTCGGCAACAACGCGGCGCTGGGCGCCGGCGGCCTGACGGTCAACGGCAACGCCGACTGGACGCTGGCGCCGACCCTCTCCAGCAACGGCCTCGCCGGCGCCGCCGACCAGACCCTCGCCAACCCCGTCTTGTTCGGGTCCGGCGCCTACCTGCGCCTCGGCAACCCGACGGACACGGGCAAGCTCACCTTCGTCGGGGGCATCAACCTCGGCGGTTCGCGACGCATCTTCGTGGATTCGACGGTCGATTTCGCGAGCGTCGTCAGCAACGGCTCCCTCTACAAATACGGCGCGGGCACGCTGGTCCTTTCCGCGGCCAACAGCTATACGGGCACGACCACGATCTACGACGGCACGTTGAGGCTGGGCACGAATAACGTCCTCCCGGCCAACAACAACATCCGGATCGAGGGCGGCGTCCTGGACCTGGCCGGCTTCTACGACGCGAATTCGGACTTCACGATCACCCTGGTGTCCGGCGGCCTGATCGACTCCAGCAGCGGGGGCCAGATCAACGGCGCCAACATCTTCATCGAACGGGACACGATCAGCGCCGTCATCGCCACCGGCGCCCAGATCACCAAGACCACCGCGCAGGTCGCCTACCTCACCGGCGGCAATACTTACACGGGCCTGACCAGCATCAATGAAGGCCAGCTGAACATCTCAGCCGGATCCCTCCCCGGACTCGACCTGGCCAACAACCCCGCCACCGCCGGCCGCGTCCGCATCAGCGGCGGGACGCTGGCGGCGAGCGGCGATTACGTGGGCGTCATGGCCTGGCTCAACAGCGGGCGCATCATCAACGACGCCTCCTATCCCGCCGGCGGCATCGGCATTACCGGCGATTCGTCCGAGACGATCACCTTCGCCGGCAACCCGCTGCTCTCCCTCGGCGCCACCGGCAATTACACCTACTCGGGCGACTTCACGGCCGACACCTCGACCGGGGCTCCGGTCTACCGCCTCGGCGGCGGCGTCGGCCGCCTGACCTTCGCCAGCGTCATCGCCGACGGCGGCAGCCCCACCAAGGTCGTCGTCCGCGGCGACACCACGGGCGGCGCCGTCACGCTCGGCGCGAGCAACACCTTCACGGGCGGCCTCGACCTGGTCAGCTACTACCTGGACATCTCGGCCAGCAACCAGTTCGCGAACTTCACGGGCGCGGGCGGCAACGCCATCCGTTTCCTCGGCGGCACCGTCCGGCATCAGACCGTCGTCACCGATCCCTCGGGCAAGTTCGCCGCCGTCGATGCCGGCCAGTTCATCCGGATAGACACCAACGGGTTCAGTCCGACCTACGCCACCACGCTCACCGGCGCCGGCGGCCTCTCCAAGGTCGGGACCGGCACCCTGACGGCCACCGCCGGCTACCAAGGCGCGACGAACGTCTACGCCGGCACCACGGACCTGCGTCTTGATCCGACCCTGGCCACGCCGGCCGGCAACTTCACGGTCTACAACACCGGCACCACGCTGAAGCTGAACGCGTCGAACGACCGGACGATCACGAGCCAGACCGTCCAGAGCTCCGCCAACTACTGGAACCCCGCCGGCAACCTCGCGTTCTATTCCACCGGCGGCACGCTCACGATGTCGGGACAGATCGTGCGCACGGGGTACTACGGCCTGCTGTCCGTCAGCGGCGGACAGGTCGTCTTCGACGGCACCGTCTCGAACGCCGACAACATCGACTGGACCGTCACGGGCGGCCTGCTGGGGCTGCGCAACGCCTCCGCCAACCTGAACGGCTTCATCAACTCGGTCGCGGCCGGCGCCACTGTCCGGCTCCTCGCGGCCGACCAGGTCAAATACGACGTCGGCGCGATGGCGGGCACGTTCGACCTGAACGGCTTCGACGAGACAATCCGCCACTTCACCACCATCGACGGCTCGGCCGTCACGAACGCCGCGGCGACGGGCTCCACCCTGACCATGACCGGGACCGGCAGCTTCGCCGGCCGGCTCTCCGACTCCCTGGCCGGCGCCGGGAAGCTCGCGCTGGTCATCAGCAACACCTCCACGACGACGCTGACCAGGTCGACCAGCGACTACCGCGGCGGCACCACGCTCAACGGTGGCGTCCTCTACTTCGCGGGCGACAACGTGCTCGGCTCCGGCGGCCTGGTCGCGACGGCCGGCGTGGTCTCCAGCAACGGAAGCGCCACGCTCCGCGCTTATGCCGGAGCCTACGACGTCGCCGGCAACATCAGCTACGGAGACTCGACCTACTATTCATGGAATACGGTCAATACGCTGGATTTCTCCGGCGCGACCACGCTGAAGTCCGCCAACCGGACCTTCACCGCCAACTCCGGGGTCAAGTTCTCCGGGGCCGGCATCGGCGAGGATACCGCCGGCCTGGGGTTCACCAAGGCGGGCGAAGGAAAGATGACCCTGGCCGGCACGAACACCTACACCGGAAACACGGTCGTGGCCTACGGCACGCTCGCCACCGAGGGCAGCAACCGCCTCTCGAGCACCGCCGCCATCGACGTCCAGAACCTCAGCACCTACGACCCCTGGAACCCGCATCGGAACGACAGCTACCTCTTCACCACGTTGCAGATCGGGGGAGCCGAGACGCTGAACTCCTTCGTCACGGCGGGCAAGACCAAGGCCAATTCCGGGACCATCGACCTGAACGGCGCCGCCGCGGTCCTGACGACCGGCACGACCGACGGCGACACGACGATCATCGGCCGTATCACCGGCGCGGGCCGCATCGTGAAGGAGGGCGCCGGCACGCTGACGCTCACCGGCGCCACGAACCACATCTACTGGTACAACGACTCGTACTACGGCTGGCGGACCACCACCGGAGACTTCCAGAGCACTTTCACGGGCGGCATCACGCTGAACGGCGGCAAGCTCCAGCTGGCCGGTAATTCGGGTTTCGGCGGCGCCGCGAGCATCGTCACCCTCAACGCCGGCCGCCTGTCCAGCGACAGCACGTCGGGGCGCAGCTTCAACAACCCGCTCGTCTTCAACGCGGACGTACCCCTCGGCAGCCTGACGAACACCGGGGCGATGCACAACGCGGGCACCGTGAACCTCGGCGGCGTCAACCGCACCCTGCTCACGGATTCCGACTTCAGTTTCAGCGGCGTGGTCTCGAACGGCGGGATGATCAAGACCGGGGATGCCGCCCTGACCCTGACGGGGGCCAACACCTATGTCGGCCCCACGACGCTCAACGCCGGCTGGATCCGCATCGGCAACAATTCGGGCTTCGGCACGAGCACCGCCTTCAGCACCAGCGCGGTCACCCTCAACGCCGGACGCCTTTCGTCCAACAACGGGAACAACAACGCGTACACCCTGGCGAACGCCATCACGCTGGGCGGCAACGTCGCCCTCGGCCATGCCGCCTACTACGGGCCGCTCACCCTGAGCGGCGCCTTCAACCTGGGCGCGGCCGCCCACACGATGACGGTCGATTCGGCCGTCACCCTGACCGGGGTGATCTCCAACGGCGGATTCACGAAGGCCGGAGACGGCACGCTGACCATCAGCTCCTCCGCCGCGAACACCTACGCGGGCGCGACCACCATCACCGCCGGGATGATCGCGACCGGCGGCTCGGCCGGCCGCCTCGGCTCGACCTCCGGGGTCGCCCTCTCCGCGGGAGCCGTCCTGCAGCTCAACACCAACGAGACGATCAACCTGCTCACCGGCAGCGGGAGCGTCGTCCTGAACGGCGCCGCGGTCCGCCTGACGACGGGCACGAACAACGGCGACTACGTGCTGGGCAGCGTCGTCTCCGGCACGGGTACTTTCACCAAGACCGGCACCGGATCGGTCACGCTCGCCGGCACCAACACCTACACGGGCGACACCACCCTCACGAACGGCACGATCCGCCTGGGCTCCGACGACGCCCTGGGCAGCGCCGTCACCAGCTACCTGCTCGTGACCGCCGGCCGTCTCTCGAGCGACGGCACGACCGCCCGCTCCCTGGGCAACAACATCACGATGAACGGCGACCTGTCGCTGGGCAACGTGACGAACACCGGCCGGGTGACGCTCAGCGGCGGCATCAGCCTCGAAGGCTACAACCGGACCTTCACGGTCGATTCGCCGGCCACGATCTCCGGCATCCTCGCCAACGGCGCGATCACCAAGGCCGGCGCGAGCACCCTCACCCTGACGGCCGTCAACACCTACACCGGCGGCACGACGATCTCCACCGGCACGCTCCTGCTCGGCGCGGCGGAGCGCATCGACAACCGCGGCACCCTCGCCGCCCTCGGCGGCACCTTCGACCTCGGCGGCTTCACCGAGACGGTCGCCGTGGTCACCGTCGACGGCGGCACGATTGCCAACGGCACCCTCATCGGCTCCAACTACGCCAACACCAGCAACGTCTACGCCCTCAAGTCCGGCGCGGTCAGCGCGGTCCTGGGCGAGATGAACTCCGGCGTCCAGCAGCAGTCCGCCAACAAGACCACCGCCGGCACGGTCGTCCTCTCGGGCATCAACACCTACACCGGCACGACGACCGTCACCGCCGGCGTCCTCGCCACCTCGACCAACGACGGCGTGCTCCGCAGCACCGCCAGCGTCACCGTCGCCGCCACGGGCACCCTCCGGATCGGCACGACCGAGCGCCTCGACGTCCTCGTCAGCACGGGCGTCGTCGATTTCGCCACGGGCCGCCTCGACCTGGGCCTCGCCAACACGAACACGACGCTCGCCGGCACGATCACCGGCACGGGCGGGACGCTGAACAAGGCCGGCACGGGCTCGCTCACGGTCACGGGCGCCAACTCCTTCGCCGGCGACACGATCCTGACCGCCGGCACCCTGCGCGCGGGTTCGAACACCGCCTTCGGCGTCAGCGTGCTCAACCTGAACGCGGGTCGCTTCACGAGCGACGGCGCGACGGCGCGCACGCTCGGCAACGCGCTCGTCCTGGGCGGCGGCGTCGTCCTCGGCGACACTTCGACCTATACCGGCGCGCTGACGTTCACCAACACGTTCAGCCTCGGCGGCGGCATCCGCGGCATCACCACCGACTCGACCGTCAACTTCACCGGCGTCGTGTCGAACGGCGGCTTCGTCAAGACGGGAGCCGGCGACGTCACCCTGACCGGCAACAACACCTACGCGCTGGGCACGACCCTGAGCCAAGGCACCCTGCGCGCCGGCTCGAACACCGCCTTCGGCACGGGCACGCTGACCCTCAACGCCGGCCGCGTCTCGGCCAACAGCGCGGTCGCCCGTTCGCTGGCGAACAACCTCGTCCTCGGAGCCAGCATGCTGCTGGGCAGCGCAACCGACACGGGCGCCCTCACCTTCACCGGCGACGTCGATCTCGGCGCCGCCACCCGCACGCTGACCATCGACTCCGCGGTCACGGTCGGCGGCGTCATCAGCAACGGCGGCCTCACCAAGGCCGGCGCCGCCACGCTCACCCTGACGGGCGCGAACTCCTACGCCGACGCGACCCTGGTCAGCACCGGCGTCCTCGCCACGCTCGGCAACGGCGTCCTGCGCAACAACAGCTCGGGCTACACGATCGCCTCCGGCGCCACGCTCTCCGTCGGCGGCCTCGAGACCCTCGACACGCTGGCCAACAACGGCACGTTGCTCCTCAACGGCGGCACGGTCACGACCGGCACCGGCAATGCCGATACTTCGCTCACCGGCGCGGTCACCGGCACCGGCTTCCTCGTCAAGAACGGGACGGGCGCCCTCACGGTCACCGGCGCCAACAGCTACTCCGGGGGTACGACGCTCAACGCCGGCACCCTGCGCGTCACGACGAACACCTCGCTCGGCACCAGCCCGCTCACGCTCAACGGCGGCACCTTCACGGCGGCCTCCGCGGTCGCCCGCTCCCTGACCAACACGGTCCTCTTCGGCGGAGACATCGTCTTCGGCGCCGGCACGACCTACACGGGCGCCCTCACCTTCTCGGGGACGACCGACCTCGGCGACGCCGTCCGGACGATCACGACCGAAGTCAACACGACGATCTCGGGGGACATCGACCCGTCCAGCATGACCCGCCCGAGCGGCGGCCTCATCAAGCTCGGCTCGGCCAACCTGACCCTTTCCGGCAACAACGCCTTCAAGGGGGCCACGACGGTGTCCGCCGGCAATCTGATCACGGTCGGCAACACCCGCCTGACGAACTCGTCTTCGGTGACCATCGACAGCGGCGCCACCCTGACCATCGGCGGCAACGAGACGCTCAACCGCATCTTCAACAGCGGCACGATCGTCAACAACGGCGTCATCACCTCCGGCCTGGCCACCGCGACGACGCTCGACTCCGTCGTCTCCGGCACCGGCGCCTTCATCAAGGAAGGGGCGGGCACGCTCACGCTCAACGCGACTACTGCTTACGCCGCCGGCACCACGATCAACGCCGGCACGCTGCTCCTCGGAGCCGCCGACCGCCTGCTTGACGCCGGCCTGGTGACCGTCGACACCGGCGGCACCTTCGACCTCGGCGGCTTCTCCGAGGCCGTCGGAGCCGTCACGCTGACCAGCGGCACGATCGCGAACGGCACGCTCACGGGCTCCGGCTACGCCCTCAAGGCCGGCGCCGTCTCCGCCGTGCTCGCCGGCGCCGGCATCGCGGTCACGAAGACGACTTCCGGCACGGTCACGTTCTCGAACGCGAACACCTACACGGGGACGACCACGGTGTCCGCCGGCACGCTCGCCACCGCGGGCGACGAACGCATCGCCGACGTCTCCGCGGTCGCGGTCAGCACGGGCGCCACGCTGCAGCTCGGGGGCCTCGAGACGATCCAGACCGTCACGAACGGCGGCATCATCACCCTGCCGAACGCCGGCTCGCACCTCATGGCGGGCTCCGCCGCGAACTACACGCTCGGCGGCACGATCTCGGGCAACGGTTCGTTCACCAAGGTCGGCGCCGGCAACATCACCTTCTCGGCGACGGGCGTCTACTCCTACCTCGGCGGCACCACGGTCAACGCCGGCGCGCTCATCTACGCCGCCGGCAACCACTTGGTGAACACGGCGCCGGTCACGGTCAACGGCGGCGAACTCCGCTTGTCCTCGTTCTCCGATACCGTCGGCGTGGTGAAGCTCGCCGGCGGCGCGATCACGGGCACCACGGGCGTCCTGACCGGCACCGCCTACGACCTGCAGGCCGGCGTCATCACCGCCAACCTCGCGGGCGTCGGCGCCATCGCCACCAAGTCGACCGCCGGCATCGTGACCCTCTCGGGCAACAACACCTTCACGGGCAAGTTCATCCTCAACGCGGGCACGGTCCACGCCGGCTCCAACACCGCCTTCGGCACCGGCCAGATCTGCATCAACGACCCGACGATCGCCAGCGATTCGACGGCCGACCGGACCTTCGCCAACGACGTGCTGATCAACGGGGAGCTCTTCCTGGGCGACCTGGTCAACACCGGGGCCCTGACTTTCACCGGCCCCGTCGACCTCGGTGCCGCCGCCTGGACGATCACGACCTACTCGCCGGCCACCTTCAACGGCGTCCTCAGCAACGGCGGCTTCGTCAAGGACGGCGCGTCTTCCCTCACCCTCGGCGGCGCCGCGGCCAACACCTTCGCCGGCGCGGTCACGGTCAGCGCCGGCACGCTCGCCACCTCGACCGACTCCCGCCTGACCACGGTCTCCGGCGTCACGATCGCCTCCGGCGCCACGCTCTCGCTCGGCGGCATCGAGACGCTCAACACCCTCTCCAACGGAGGCGTGATCGACCTGCCGAACGCCGGGTCCATCCTGACGACCGGCGCCACGAGCTATTCGCTGGGCGGCACGATCAGCGGCGCGGGCGGCCTGACCAAGGCCGGCGCCGGCGCCCTCACCCTGACGGGCTTCAACAGCTACACCGGCGGGACGGTGCTCAACGCCGGCACGCTCATCGCCGGCACGGCCACCTATGCCTTCGGGGGCAAGGGCACGACCGTCGGCACGCTGACGGTCAACGGCGGGACGCTGGACGCCGCCCTGGACGCCACGATCACCAACGCGCTGACGCTCGGCGCCAACCTGACCTTCGCCGGCACGGCCAACCTGACGCAGAACACGGGCGCGATCACCCTCGGCGCCAGCCGGACGATCACCGTCGCCGCCAACCAGCTGACGCTGAACGGCAACATCGCCGGCCCTTCGGCCTTCACGCTGACCAAGGCCGGCGCCGGCGCGCTCAAGCTCACGGGCCTGAACAACTATTCGGGCGGCACGACGCTCTCCGCGGGCACGCTGATCCTCGGCGGCAACAGCGCCATCGGCGGCAACACGCTCACGGTCAACGGCGGCGTCCTCGACGCGTCGGTCAACGTGACCATGAGCAACGGCATCACGCTCGGCGCCAACCTGGTGTTCACGGGAACAGCCAACCTCACCTCGACGACCGGCAACTTCCAGCTGGGCGGAGCGAATCGCACCATCACGGTCAGCGGCAGCACCCTCACGATCCTCGGAAACGTCGCCGGCAGCGGCTTCAACATCACCAAGGAAGGCGTCGGCACCCTCGTCTTCGGCGGAACGGGCGGCGTCATCGCGACCGGCGCCGGGGCGGTGACCGTCAACGCCGGCACGCTCAAGCTGGCCGGGATCAATACTTACACCGGCGCCACCACGCTCGGCGCGGCCGGCACCCTCGTCGCCGGCTCGGCCACGAATGCGTTCGGCACCGGCGCCGGCGCCCTCGTCCTGAACGGCGGCGTCTTGGACGCCTCCGTCGCCGCGACGGTGACCAACGCTGTCACGTTCGGCGCCGACCTCACCTTCACGGGCTCGGCCAGCCTGACGCAGACCACCGGCGCGATCACGCTCGGCGCGAGCCGCACGCTCACGGTGGCCGCCAGCACGTTGTCGCTCGGGGGCGTCATCGGCGGATCCGGCTTCGGGCTGACCAAGGCGGGCGCGGGCACGCTGACGCTCGCAGGCGCCAACACCTACACCGGCGCCACGGTCGTCTCCGCGGGCACGCTGGCCACCTCCGGCAACGAGCGTATCGCCGACACGTCGGCCGTCACGGTCGCCGCGGCCGCCACCCTCGAGATCGGCGGCATCGAGACCATCCAGACGCTCACGAACCACGCCACGGGCATGGTCTCCCTGGTCAACGTCGGCTCGGCGCTGACGCTGGGCTCGGCCGCCAACTACGCCCTGGCCGGCACGGTCAGCGGTGCCGGCGCCTTCACCAAGGCCGGAGCGGGCACCCTCACCCTCGACGCCGCGGGGACGTTCGCCTATTCCGGACTGACCACCGTGAGCGCCGGTACGCTGCTCTACGGCGCCGCGGACCGCCTGGGCGACGCCAACGCGGTCACGGTCAACGGCGGCACGCTGAACCTCGGCGGGTTCGCCGACACGATCGGCGCCTTCATCCTCGCCTCCGGCACGATCTCCAACGGCACGCTGACCGCCAGCGGTTACGAGGTCCGCGCCGGCACGGCTTCGGCCGTCCTCGCCGGTGCCGGCGTCGCGCTGACGAAGACCACCGCGGGCACGGTCGTGCTGTCCGGCGCCAACACCTACACGGGTGCGACAACCGTCAACGCCGGCATCCTCCAGCTCGGCGCCGCCGACGCCATCGCCGACGCGAGCGACCTCACCGTCAGCGGCGGCACCTTCAATCTCGGCGGTTTCGCCGACACGGTCGGCGCCGTCTCGCTGGTCAACGGTACGATCTCGAACGGCACGCTGACCGGCTCTTCCTACGCTTTCCAAGCCGGCACGGTCTCGGCCAAGCTCTCCGGCGCGGGCAACCTGGCCAAGACAGGCGCCAGCTCGGTCGCCCTTTCCGGCGCCAACGACTTCACGGGCACGACCACGATCTCGGCCGGCACCCTGACCACCGCGGGCAACGCGATCCTGACTTCCAGCGCCTCGGTGACGGTCGCCTCCGGCGCGGCCCTCACCCTGGGCGGCAACGAGACGCTCAATACGATCTCCAACAGCGGCACGATCACCACGAACGGCGTCCTGACGACCGGCACGAACAACGCGGACGGCACGATCGCCGGACTGCTCGCCGGCTCGGGTTCGCTGGTGAAGGCCGGCTCCGGGATGCTGACGGTGACGGGCAACAACACCTACTCCGCGGGCACGACCCTCAACGCCGGCGTCCTCCGCGCCGGCCATGCCGCCGCCTTCGGCACCGGTACGATCACCCTCGCCGGCGGCACGTTCAGCTCGGACGGCGCCACGGCCCGCACCCTGACCAACGCGCTCACGGTCGCGGGCAACGTCGCGCTGGGCAACGCCGCCGACAACGGCGCCCTCACCTTCTCCGGCTCGGTCGGCCTGGGCGCCTCGGTCCGCACCCTGACCATCGACTCCGCGGTCACGCTCAACGGCGTCATCGGCGGCGCCGGCGGCGGCTTCGACAAGCAAGGCCTCGGCACGCTGACCCTCGGCGGCGCCAACACCTACACCGGTGCGACCACGGTCAGCGCGGGCACGCTCGTCACCACCGGGGCCAGCCGCCTGGCCAACACCTCCGGCGTGACGGTCGCCGCCGGCGCCACGCTTCAGCTCGGCGGGAATGAGACCGTCAACGCCCTGACGACAGGGGCCGCCAGCACGATCGTGCTCAACGGAGCGGGCGTGACCCTCACCACCGGAGCCAACACCCTCACGCTCTCCGGCACCGTCAGCGGCGCGGGCAACCTGACGAAGGCCGGCGCGGGCACGGTCACACTCGATGCGACGGGCACCTTCTCCTATGCCGGCCTGACCACCGTGAGCGCCGGAACGCTCGCCTACGCGGCCAGCGACCAGCTGACGGGCGCCGTGACCGTTTCCGGCGGCACCTTCAGCGTCGGCGCCTTCGCGGATACCATCGGCAAGCTCACCGTCTCGGGCGGCGCGATCACCGGCACCGGCGCCCTCACGGTCAACTCCGGAGACTCCTTCGACCTCCAGTCCGGCTCGGTGGCCGTCGACCTCCTCGGCACCGCCGCGGCGTCCAAGACGACGGCGGGTTCCGTCACCCTCGCGGGCAATAACGGCTTCACCGGCGGCTTCACCCTTTCGTCGGGCACGGTGCTCATCGGCACGAACACGGCCCTCGGCGCCAACAGCGTCACCCTCAACGGCGGCGTGCTTTCCAGCAATGCCACGGCAGCGGCCGGCGGCGCCCGCTCGATCGCGAACGCCCTCACCCTCGGAGGCAATGTCACGCTGGGCAACGGCACCAACAACGGCGAGCTGACCTTCGTCGGCACGGTCGACCTGGGAGCAGCCACGCGTACGCTGACGACGGACTCCGCCGTGACCATGAGCGGCATCCTCTCGAACGGAGCCCTCACCAAGGCCGGTGCCGGCACCCTGACGCTCTCCGGCCTCAACACCTATGCCGGCCCCACCACCGTCACCGCCGGCACGCTGGCCACCTCGGGCGCCGGCATCCTGGCGAACACCTCGGGCATCAGCATCTCGAACGGCGCGACGATCAAGCTCGGAGGCAACGAGTCCCTCAACTCGATCGCCAACAGCGGCACGCTGACGCTCGACGGCGTCGTGCTGACCCTCGGCTCGAACAATGTCGCGATGACGCTCGCGGGCCTCACCAACGGCACCGGCTCGATCGTCAAGGACGGCACGGCCTCGCTGACCATCGGCAGCGCCGCGACCAACGCCTACTCCGGAGGCTTCACGCTCAACTCCGGCAACCTTTACGCCGCCAGCAACTCGGCCTTCGGCACCGGTACGCTGACCATCACGGGAGGCGTCCTGTCCAGCGACAGCACGACGGCCCGCACGTTCGCCAACGCGCTCTCGATCGCCGGCGACATCGTCCTGGGCAACGCCGTGAGAACCGGAGCCCTTACGTTCATGGGCAACCTGGACCTTGGCGGCTCCAACCGGACGGCCCAGATCGACTCGGCGGTCACCTTCTCCGGCGTGGTCTCGAACGGTCAGCTGCTCAAGACCGGGGCCGGCGTCCTGACCTTCACGAACGGCAACACGTACACGGGCGGGACGACGATCAACGCCGGCACGGTCCGCTTCGGGGCGAACAACACCCTTGATGACACGGGCTTCGTGGTCGTCGCCACCGGCGGCGCGCTCGACGTCGCGACCTATTCCGACACGGTCGGCCTGGTCCAGCTGACCGGCGGCGCCATCTCGGGCACCACCGGCGTGCTGACGGGCAGCAGCTACGACCTGCAGGCCGGCACGGTCTCCGCCATCCTCGGCGGCACGGGCATCGCCGGGGTCAAGACCACCGCCGGCACGGTCACGCTGTCCGGCGCCAACACCTTCTCCGGAGGACTGAACCTCAACGGCGGCGTCCTGCAGGTCGGCCACAACTCCGCCCTCGGCACGGGCACCCTAATCCTCACCGCGGGCAAGCTCTCGAGCAGCAGCACGACGGCTTACACCCTCGCCAACGCGCTCGCCCTAGCCGGCGACGTCACCCTTGGCGATGCCGTGAATACGGGCGCCCTGACCTTCAACGCCGGCATCGACCTCGGCGGCATCGACCGCGCCTTCACCACGGCCTCGGCGGTCACCTTCGCCGGCGTGGTCTCCAACGGAGGCCTGATCAAGGAAGGCGCCGCGACCCTCACCCTTTCCGGCGCCAACACCTTCTCGCGCGCGACGGCCATCAACGCCGGCACGCTGGCCACCGTCGGCAACGCGCGGCTGGCGACGACTTCCGGCGTGACGGTGCTTTCCGGCGCGACCCTCCAGCTCGGCGGCGCGGAGACGATCGACACCCTGACGAACGCCGGCACGATCTCCCTCGTCAACGTCGGCTCCGCCCTCACCACCGGCGCGACCGACAACGTCCTCGCCGGAACGCTCTCGGGCGCGGGCGGGCTGATCAAGGCCGGCGCCGGCATCCTCACCCTTTCCGCGGCGGGCACCTTCAGTTACGTCGGCGGCACCACCGTCCATGCCGGCACCCTCCTGCTGGGCGCCGACAATCGCCTCGCCGACGGCGGCGCGGTCACGGTCAACGGCGGAACCTTCGACCTCGGCGGCTACGCCGACACGGTCGCCACGGTCACGCTCACGGGCGGCACGATCGAGAACGGCACGCTGACGGTCAATGCCGCCAACACCATCGCGCTTCAGGCCGGCACGGTCTCGGCCGCCCTCGCCGGCACGGCCGCGCTTAATAAGACGACCGTCGGCACGGTCACCCTCTCGGGAGCGAACACCTACACCGGGGCGACCACCCTCTCGGCCGGCACGCTCATCACGGAGGCGGGTTCCCTGGGCGGAACCTCCGGCATTACCGTCAACGGCGCCACGCTCACCGCGGTCGACGCGAAGTCCACCGCGACGCTCGTCCTCAATGCCACGGGCTTCGCCACGTTGTCCGGCACAGGCCTGAGCCTTGGTGCGGTCACCAACGCGAACACGACCGTCGGCGCGCTGCGATTCACAGGCGCGACGGGGACGGTCACGATCGGCTCGCTCGGCGGGGGCGGGCACACTTCCTTCGCGAGCGACGCGGCGACGACCGGGGGCATCGCGGGCGGCACGGTCATCGTGACCGGCCTGCTGACTTCCGCCATCTCCGGCGGAACCGTCTCGGCGGACGCGCTGACCTCGTCCGCCATCACCGGCGGCAACACGACCGTCACGGACGCCGCCGGCGTGACGACCTTCAATGGCGGCACGCTCACCGTCGGTGGCATCGCGACGATCACGACGTTCACTTCAGGCACCGCCAACCTCAACGGCGCCACGGCTTCCGTCGCCACGCTCAACGGCGGCGCCCTCGCCCTCGGAACGACCGAACTGACGGTCAGCACCGGTGCCAGCGCCGGCACCATCTCCGGCGCCAACGGTTCCCTCATCAAGGCCGGCGCCGGTACCCTCACCCTCTCCGGCGCCAACAGCTTCGGCGGCACCACGACCGTCAACGCCGGCTCGCTCGTCACCTCGGCCGGCTCGCTGGCCGGCACTTCCGGCATCGTGGTGAACGGCGGCTCCCTCACGTCGGTCAATTACAACGCCGCGGCCACCCTCGACATCGGCAGCCTGGGCTCCGCGACGGTCTCCGGCGCGGGACTGACGCTCACCGGGTCGGTCACGAACGCCAATACGACCGCCAGCGGCCTCAATTTCTCGGCCAATACGGGCACGGTCACGCTGAGTTCCCTCGCGGGCGCCGGCGCCACCCGCTTCGGCAGCGCCGCGACGATCCTTGGCGGCGTTTCGGTCGGCAGCATCAGCGTCGTCGGCCTCCTCACGGCCGACCTCTCGGGCGGCACCGTCTCCGCCGGCACCCTCTCCGCTTCCGCCGTCACCGGTGGCACCACTTCCGTCACGGACGCCGCCGGCGTGACGACGCTCAATGGCGGCACGCTTACCGTCGGCGGCATCGCGACGATCACGACGCTCACGTCCGGCACCGCCAACCTGAATGGAGCCACCGCGTCGGTCAGCACCCTCGACGGCGGCGCGATTACCCTTGGCACCACGGCCCTGACGGTGAACAACGGAACCTTCGGCGGCAGCCTCGCCGGCGCCAACGGCTCCCTGACCAAGGCCTCGGCCGGCATCCTCACCCTTTCCGGCGCCAATTCATTCGGGGGCGGCACGACCCTGTCGGCGGGCACGATCCTCGCGGGCGATGACGCCGCCTTCGGCACGGGCACGCTGACCCTCAACGGCGGCGAGCTGGCCAGCCTCGGCGCGACTGCCCGCGCCTTCGCCAACGACCTCGCGATCGGCGGCTCGGTGACCCTAGGCGACGCGACGAACCACGGGACGCTCTCCTTCGGTGGCGCCGTCGCCCTCGGCGGCGCGATGCGCGCGATCACGACCACGGTGGATACGACCTTCGGCGGCATCGTCTCCGGCAACGGCGGCGGCATCGTCAAGGACGGCGCGGGCGACCTGACCCTTGCCGCGGTCAACACCTTCACCGGCGGATTCACGCTCAACGCCGGCACGGCCTTTGCCGCGACCAACACTTCCTTCGGATCCGGCACGCTCAACCTGAACGCCGGCGTCATCTCCGCACTGGGCTCCTCTGCTCGCACGTTCGCAAACGCCGTCGTCCTCGGTGGCGACCTAACCTTCGGCGCGACCGGCAACCTAGGCGCACTCTCTTTCGGGGACCTCTCGCTTGGCGCGTCGGCCCGCACGCTGACCACCGTCGCAGATACCGCCTTCACCGGGGCGTTCTCGGGCGCCGGCGACCTGACCAAGGAAGGAACCGCCGTCCTGACCCTTTCCGGCGCCAGCACCTTCTCCGGCGCGGTGATCCTGAACGACGGTTCCATCGTCACCATCGGCAACAACCGCCTGACCGGCAGCGCCGGCGTCACGGTCGCCAGCGGCACGACCCTTTCCCTCGGCGGCAACGAGACCATCGATACCCTTGCCAACGCCGGAACGGTCACGATCGGCGGCATCCTCACGACCGGCGCCACCGATTACACGCTCGGCGGCGTGCTCAACGGCGCCGGCGTCCTTAATAAGGCAGGCGCGGGCATCCTGACCCTGGACCTGGCCACGGAGCACACGGGCGGCACGACGGTCTCGGCCGGCACGCTCCTCCTCGGCGCGTCCGAACGTCTCGTCGACGGCGGCTCGCTCACGGTCGCCGGCGGCACCTTCGACCTCGGCGGTCACACCGAGACCGTCGGCGCGTTCGTGCTCGCCGGCGGCACCGTCACCCACGGCGACCTGGTCGCCAGCAGCTATGAACTGCAGTCCGGCTCGTTCCTCGCCGACCTCGCCGGCGCCGGCGTCTCGGTGCTCAAGACCACGGCGGGCGCCGTCCTGCTGACCGGCGCCAACACTTTCGGCGGCGGCCTGACGATCAACGCGGGCTCGGTTCGCGCCGGTAGCGACGCGGCCTTCGGCACCGATGCGATCACGGTCAACGGCGGCGGGATCTCGGCCGCCGACGCGACCGCCCGCTCCCTCGCCAACAACGTCGATCTCCGGGCCGGCGTCTCCCTCGGCCATGCCGTCGCCAACGGCGCGCTGACCTTCAGCGGCGTCATCGACCTCGATGCCGGCTCGCCGGTCATCACGGTCCTCTCTGACGTCACCTTCGCCCATACGGTCGCCAACGGCAATCTCGTCAAGGCGGGGGCCGGCACCCTCACCCTGTCGGGAGCCAACACCTACGCAGGCACCACGACCGTCAGTGCCGGCGCCCTGCGCACCGTCGGTGCGGGCCGCCTAGCCAGCACCACGGGCGTGACCATCGCCTCGGGTGCCACGCTCGCCCTCGGTGGCGACGAGACCCTGGATACCCTCAGCAACGCCGGCACGATCACCCTCGAGCTCGCGACGACCAACCTGACGACCGGGGCGACCGATTATACCCTCGGCGGCGCGATCTCCGGCCTCGGCAACCTGGTCAAGGACGGCGCCGGCACCCTGACGCTCTCCGCTTCGGGAGTCTTCACCTATAAGGGTGCCACGATCGTCAACGCCGGCAAGATCCTGTACGCCGCGGCCGACCTGCTCGACAATGACAGTACGGTCACCGTGAACACCGGCGGAATCCTGGACCTCAACGGCTTCAACGACACGGTCGGCACGATCACCCTCGCCGGAGGCAGCATCATCAACGGCACGCTCACGAGCGCCAACTACGAGCTCCAGGCCGGCACGGCCAACACCGTCATAGACGGCGCCGCCAACGTGCTGAAGACCACGGCGGGCACGGTGACGATGGCCGGCGCGAACACCTACACGGGTTACACTTCGGTCCAGGCCGGCCTCCTGCGCGTCGGCGACGCCGCCGCCTTCGGACCGAGCGGCCAGCTCCGCCTTCTCGGCGGGGCGCTCACGGGCATCGGCGCGACGGCCCTGACCTTCGGCAATACGGTCCTCTTCGGCGGAGACTTCACGTTCGGCAGCCTCGCGGATGCCGCCGCCCTGACCTTCACGGGCGCGACCGACCTCGGCGGAGCCACCCGCACGGTCACGACGCTCGTCGACGTAGCCTTCACGAATACGGTCTCGAACGGCAACCTGATCAAAGATGGCACGGGCGCCCTCACGCTCTCGGGCAACAATAGCTTCCCGGGTGGCCTGACGCTCAACGCCGGCGCCCTCCGCGCGGGCAGCGACACCGCCTTCGGCACGGGTACCCTGGCGCTCAACGGCGGCACGGTCTCCAGCGACGGCACCACGGCCCGCACCCTGGCCAACGGCGTCGTCGCGAACGCCGATGTCACCCTCGGCGACGCGACCCTCCACGGCACGCTGACCATCGGCGGGGCCTTCGACCTCGGCGGCGTCGATCGCACGCTGACAACCGCGTCGGACGTCACCCTTACCGGCGCCATCTTCGACGGCGGCCTGATCAAGGCCGGTGCCGCGACCCTGACGCTTTCCGGCACCAACACGTACGCGGGGGCCACCTCCGTCGCGGCCGGCACGCTCGTCACCATCGGCAGTTCGACGCTGACCGCGACCTCCTCGGTCAGCATCTCCTCCGGGGCCACGCTCGCTCTCGGCGGCGACGAAGCCCTGGACGGCATCGTCAACGCAGGCACCATCACCCTGGGCGGCATCCTCACCACCGGGGCGACATCTTATACCCTGGGCGGCGCGCTCGGCGGCACGGGCTCGCTCGTCAAGTCGGGCGCCGGCACGATCACGCTGACCTCGCTGACCACCCACACGGGCGGCACGACCGTCAACGCCGGCACCCTCCTGCTCTCCGGCGCGGGCGATCACCTCGCCGACACCGGGAGCCTGACCGTCAATGGTGGCACCTTCGACCTGGGCGCCCTCTCCGAAACCGTCGGCGCGCTCAGGCTCACCGGCGGCAACGTCACCAACGGAACGCTGACGGCCGCCGCTTTCTCCTTCGAAGCCGGAGTGGTCGGCGCGACTCTCGCCGGCGGCAGCGCCACGAAGACCACCGCCGGCACGCTCATGCTCTCCGGCGCCAATACCTTCAGCGGCGGCTTCACCCTCGGCGCCGGCACCGTCCTCGCGGGCGATGACGCCGCGTTCGGCGCTGGTTTGGTCGCCCTGAACGGCGGCATCCTCTCCTCTGCCGATGCGAATGCCCGAAGCTTTGCCAACGCGCTGACCATCGGGGGCGACGTCACCCTCGGCGATGCCACGAACAACGGCAACCTCACTTTCGGGGGCCCGATCGACCTAGGCACCACGACCCGCACGGTCACGCTCGCTTCCGATGTCGGCTTCAATGGCACCGTCTCGGGCACCGCCGGCCTGACCAAGACGGGCACCGGCACGCTCACGCTGTCCGCCGCCAATACCTACGCGGGTGCGACCACGGTCAACGCTGGCACCCTCGTGGCCGCCGCCGGCTCGCTCGCCGCCACCACCGCCATCGACATCGGCGTAGCCACGCTCACGGCCGTCGATGCGAACGCCGCCGCCGCCCTGACGGTCGCGGCCGGAGGCTCGGCCTCCTTCTCCGGCAGCACCGTCGCCGTGGCCTCCCTGACCGGTGCCGGCGACGTCGGACTCGGCGCCACGACCTTCACGGTCGGTGCCGGCAGCTTCGCCGGCACGCTCAGCGGCGCCAACGCCTCGCTCGTCAAGGATACCGCCGGCACGCTCACGCTCTCCGGGGTCAACACTTACGGCGGCAGCACTTCCGTCGACGCCGGCACGCTCGTCACCGTCGGCCATGACCGCCTCGCGAATACTTCCGGCGTGGTCGTCGCGGTCGGCGCGACCCTCGACCTCGGCGGCGACGAGACCGTCGGCACGCTGGCCAACGCCGGGACCGTCGCCCTCTCCGCCGTCGGCGGCACGTTGACCGTCTCCTCCGGCACCTCCTCCGGCGCGATCAACGGAGTCGGCAGCCTCACCAAGACCGGCCCGGGCAGCCTCGCGCTCACCGGAGCCAACGCCTTCACCGGCGCGACCACGCTTGCCGGCGGCACCGTCACCGCCTCCGCCGGCGCCTTGGGGGGCACGAGCGGCGTCGCGATCGGCGGCCTCGCCACGCTCAACGCCGTCGACCTCAACGCCGCCGCCACCATGACCGTCGCCGCGGGCGGCACGGGTAACCTCTCCGCCGCCGGACTATCCCTGGGCGCCGTGAGCAATGACGGGGTCCTCAGCTTCACAGGGACCTCGGGACGCATCACGCTCGCCGGCCTGACCGGCTCGGGCACGACGAACTTCGCCGCCGACGCCCTCATCAGCGGCGGCATCAGCGGCGGCGTCGTGAACGTCGCCGGCAACCTCAATTCGACGATCTCCGGCGGCATCGTCACCACCTACTCGCTCGACACCACTTCCGTCACCGGCGGCGTCGTCACGGTCACCGGCGCCAATGCCGCGACGGGGGGCACGAACACCGTGTCCGGCGGCACGGTGCGCCTCGGCGATGACGCCGCGGTGGCCACGGGCGGCCTGGTCGTGACGGGATCGGCGACTTTCACCAGTGACGGCGCGACGACGCGCGGCGTCTCGAGCGCCGTCACCCTCGGGGGCGACATCACGGTCGGCGACGCGAGCTATACCGGCTCGCTCAGCTTCACCGGGGCGGTCGACCTGGGTTCCGCCAGCCGAACCGTGACCACCGTGGCGGACGCCGTCTTCGCGGGCGACATCACCGGCACCGGCGGACTGTCTAAGTCGGGCACGGGCACGCTGACCCTTTCCGGCGCGAACAACACCTTCACCGGCGCGACGGCCGTCAACGCCGGCACGCTGGCGACCACCGGCAACAACGTCCTCTCCTCTACGGCAGGCGTCGCGATCGCTGCCGGCGCGACCGTCCAATTGGGAGGCGACGAGACGCTCGCCTCCATCGCCAACGCCGGTACCCTCCGGCTGGGCGCCACGCTGACCGCCGCCATCGCCGCGGGAACTTCGACGCTCGGCGGCCTGGTCACGGGGGCCGGCACCCTCGTCAAGGACGGTCCCGGTACGCTGGTCGTCGACGGCGCCAACAGCTACTCCGGCGGCACCACCGTCAATGCGGGGTCTCTCCAGGTCGGTCATGCGACCGCCCTTGGCACCGCCGGAGTGACGCTGAACGCGGGCACCTTCGCCGCCGCCAGTTCGGCCGGCGTGACCCTCGCCAACGCCATCACCGTATCCGGAGACGTCACGCTCGGGGATGCGGCCAACGCAGGCGCCCTCACCCTGGCCGGCGCCGTCGACCTCGGTTCGGCCCGGATCCTCACCACCGCGGCGGACGTCACCCTCAGTGGCACGGTCAGCGTGGCTGGCCTTACCAAGGAAGGCGCCGCCGCGCTCACCCTGGCCGGCGCCAGCACGATCACCGGCGACGTCGTCGTCAACGCCGGCACCCTCGCCACCGGCACGTCGACGACACTGGGCGCCGTGAACAGCGTCACGGTCGCCACCGGCGCCACCCTGAAGCTCAACGGCGCCGAGACGATCACCGCCCTGACGAATGACGGCTCGATCCTCCTGAACAACGGCTCGCTCACCACCGGCGACGGCGCGAACCATTCGCTCGCCGGGGCGATCGCCGGCACCGGCACGCTGGTCAAGACCGGTACCGGCGTGCTCACCCTCGCCGGCGCTTCCACCTTCGCCGGCACCACGACCATCAACGCCGGCACCTTAGACCTGACCGTCGCCGGAGCCCTCGGGACCAGCGCGGTCACGCTCGCGGGCGGGACGCTCGTCGCGAACCATGCCCAAGGGAACGCCGTCAACGTCAACGCCGGCATCCTCAAGGGCTCCGGCAGCCTCGGGGCGACCACCGTCGCCGCCGGCGGCATGCTGGCCCCGGGCAATTCGCCGGGCCTGCTGACCTTCAGCGACCTCAGCTTCGTCGGCGGGGCGATCGTCGAATGGCAAGTGTACGACGCCAGCGCCGCCGGAACGAGCAAGCCGGCTTCCTTGGCCGTCGCCGGCACCGCCTACGACTCCCTCCAAGTCACGGGCACGCTCGACCTCTCGGGCGCTTCCGCGGCCAATCCGATCACGGTCCGCGTCATCTCGCTGGCGAACCCCACCGACCTGGCCTCCGGTCCCGCGGTAGGGTTCGACACGATGAAGATCAATCGGTTCGCCTTCGCGTCGGTCGGAAACCTGCAGCTGGGCGCCAACCCCGCCGGCGGCTTGGCGGACCTCTTCACGTTCGACCTCGCCCAGTTCCGCGACAGCGCCGGCGACATCAGCGACCCCGACCTCTGGTCCTTCTCCCATGAAGCTGGCGTCCTCTGGCTGACCGCGGTCCCCCAGCTGCTCAGCTACGGCGTGCTCGCGCCCGGCAACGCACCCGGCATGCTTTCCATCGCCGACATCAACCTGACCGGCCGCGGGACCTTCGAAATCTCCAAACTCCCCCAGGTCGGCGGCTACTACAACGACACGGTCGAATTCACCGGGAAGGCGAACCTCAACCCCACGGGTGTCGGCGAAATCGCCATCGCTCGGTACACCCCGACCGGAGAGCTGCCGGACCATGGCCGGCGCTTCGTGCTGTTCAAGGGCGTCGGTACGCCCGTCACCGACCCGACGCTCGTCTCCTCCTACTTCCTGAACCCCACGCCGGCCACCGTGGTGAACCTCGACGCCGAGGCCCGCTACCTGGTGGTCGGCCCCGCCGCCCTCGACCCCGGCGCGACGCCCGACTCCTATGATGGACAGGTCCGCAACGCCGATGGACTTGTCCGCCGACCCAACGAATACGCCGTCTATCTGGTGCGCGGAGCCGCCGGCTACGTCCAGCCCGGGGTGGGCCTGGGCTTGACCGGCTATGTCCAAGACAAGGCCCTCACGCGGGATGGACAGGCCCTCGCGCAGGGTGGCTCGGTCTACATCCCTAGCGGACTGGACCCCTTGGTGGCTCGTCTGATGACGATGGACGACCCGACCTTGGCCGGCGCGATGGTCTCGCTCGAGCCGGCGGACTACGCGGCCATCCCGGCGACCTTGGCCCTCGGGCAGCGCAACCTAGCCACTTCGCTCCACCGACTGCTGGAGCCCCGCCACCTGGGAGACGTTGGCTTTGCGGGTGGCCTCCAGGGCTTCTTCCAAGTCGCGGGCGGCAACTTCCGCACCAACGGCGCAACCGACGCACCCACCTTCGACACGAACCTGAACGGCGGCATGGCCGGCATGATGACAACGGTCGGGGAAGGCTCCACCGTCGGCTTCGCCTTCAGCTACTCCGATGCTCGCAGCACCCCGCGGAGGGGTGGCTCGATCAACGGGAGGGCTTACCACGCCAGCGCGTTCCTCAGCGGCCACCTGGAAAGCCCCCTCGGCTTGCTGTTCCTGGACGCGGGCACCGCCCTAGGCACCTCCCACAGCCGCTCACTCCGCAAGACCTTCCTCGGAACCGAAGCGGCTTCGCCCACCGCGCACTCCTACGGAGCCTTCGCGCGGATCGGACAACGCCTCGCCGCGGGCGACCACCTGACCATCCGACCTTTCGCCGGCCTCGACGTAAGCAGGGTGCAGGGTCAAGCCTTCCAGGAAGTGGGCGACCTGGCCGCCCTGCACGTCCAACGCTACGACTACAGCTCCACGCGCGCCATGGTGGGAGCCGGCCTGGACTGGTCCGGCCTCGAGGAGGGCCGCGGCTGGCGCTTTTCCCTCGAGGCAGAGGTCTACCGGGAAATCGGTGGCGGCAGGACGGTCGACTTCACCGGCAGCTTCGCGGACGGCGTGGAATGGACCAGCCTCGCCAACGTGTCCAATCGCACCGGCCTCCGCCTGACGCCTTCGCTCAACTTCAGCCCGGACGGAGAGTCCTCCTACTACCTCAACCTCTCGGCGGAAAAAGCGGGGCCCACGAAGACCACCGGCTTCGAACTGGGATACCGCCGGCGGTTCTGACCGTAAAGACATTAGAATAGCTGGATCTGGCAGCGGCGGAGACCTTCCCGGACATTCTCGGCTGGCTCCGGTGTGCTTTGCCCTTAACTAGGTTCGGCGGATGACCCCGCCCCTGCCGAAGCTCAAGACCTACGCCTACGCGGATATCCGGCCCTACGCGGCGATGACGCGGGTCTTCCTGGTCCTCACCGGCATCGCGACCGTGGCCTGCATGGTCGCAACCTTGCTGCAGTGGGAGCTGTTCACGCACGGCGCCTTCACCGAGCAGGAAGGCGACGCGAACGACCGCCTCATGCTGACGGCGGGCATCGCGCGGCTGGTCGCCTTCGCGATCGCGGGCATCTGCCTGATTGCCTGGACCTACCGGGCGCACGTGAACGCCCGCTCCCAGGGGGTCTTCGGCCTGACGCTCGAACCCGGCCTCTACGCCTTCTCCTACCTCATTCCCTTCGTCAACTTCTGGCTACCCTTCCAGGGCATGAAGGAACTCTGGTCCCACTGCTTCGCCGTCGCGGGCGCCAAACCCGCGGGCGTGCCCGCGCTCCTGGCCGTCTGGTGGACGACCTGGTTGCTCACCAGCTTCCTGGGCGTCTACGTCAGCAAGGTACTCAAGGTGGTAGACATCCCCTCCGGCATCTACGCCAGCCAGGTGAACCTCGTGTGGCTGGCCTGCTCCCTCGCCGCCGGCATCCTGCTCTGGGTCATCGTCGGGCGGATCAGCGCGCACCAGGTCGAACGCCAGGCGCAGGCCGGGGCGCCGCCGACGGAAGGCGTCGCCGCATAAGGCAAGGGCCGGGAGCGGGTCGCGCCGCCGGGCGGCGATGAGCGTCCCTAATCCTGCAGGGCCGGACCGCGGCGGACTGCTAATTCCTCCCGGCGCGACCCGACGGGGCCTTGCCCGGCTCCCCGGTCGGTTTCATAGTTGAAAACTTATATAATAACATGCTCGCGCGCCCTTGGCTCCTGCTGCTCATGCTCACCGCGGTCGTCCCGGCCGCCCCCGACCCGGCCAAGAAGGAAGCCTCCCCGGCCGAGCAGGCGGCGCTCTTCGCCGATGCGGTGAAGCGCGCCGAGGCCGGCGACCCCCAGGCGATGCTCGAACGCGCCATGGACCACCTGGTGGGCTTCGGCACGCCCATCGACCGGAAACTCGCGGGAGAGTGGCTCCGCCGGGCCGCGGAGGCCGGCAACACGGACGCCTACTTCATGTACGGCCAAGTCTGCCAGCGAGGTGAACTGCGGACCAAGGACCTGCCGGAAGCGATCCGCTGGTTCCGCAAGGCGGCCGAGCGGCAGAACGCGGACGCCGAGCTCAGCCTGGCCCAGTGCTACGAAAACGGCCAAGGGGTCGGGGTCGATGCGAAGGAAGCCCGCCGCTGGCTGGAGTTGTCGGCGACCCACGGGCATCCCATCGCCCAGGAAAACCTGGCGCTCGAAATCGGCGAGACCACGGAGCTTGCGCCGCTCCGCCAAGCGAACGAATGGCTGCGCAAGTCCGCCATGCAAGGCAACGCCGCGGCGTGCCTTCGCCTGGGTGCGAACCACATCATCGGCCGGGGTACCGCCAAGGACCTCCCCCTCGGGCTCGCCTGGGTGCTTGTCGGCGAGATGGCCGGAGACGACGAGGACCGTGCGCTCGCCCAAAACCTCAAGCGCGGCGCCAGCGCCGCCGACCTAGCCAAGGCAGGCACCCTCGCCCGGGGCATCATCGACAAGATGGAACTGCACCCGATTTACTCCAACGGCCCCCGCTGGCTAGCCGCCAGCCGAGCGTTCAAGGCCCAATACGAATTGGCCCTCAGCGGAAAAGCGGAAGCCCAATATCGCCTGGCGTGCATGCACCATGCCGGTCAGGGCACCCTGCGGGACCCGGTGGAGGCTTTTCGCTGGTGCCGCCTGGCCGCGGAACAGGGACATCCGCCGGCGATGACCAGCCTGGCCTGTTCCTACCGCGATGGGGATGGCGTCGCCGCGGATGAGAAGGCGATGATGGTCTGGTTCCGCAAGGCGGCCGAGGCGGGTGACGCGGACGCCCAGTGGGAGGTCAGCGATTACCTTCGCCATCGCGGCAACGGCAAGGCGGACGTGGCCGAGGCCGATGTTTGGCTCCGGAAGTCGGCGGAGCAAGGGCACCCGGTGTCCCAAAGCGTCCTCGGATCCCTGCTGATGGAGACCGGCGACGACGGCAAAAAGTCGGAAGCCATCGGCTGGTTCAAGCGGTCGGCGATGCAAGGCTATCCCAAGGGCATGTTCAAGTACGGGATGATGCTCTACCTCGGCTACGGCGTCCCCAAGAATCAAGTCGAGGGCGCGGCTTGGCTGATCGCCTGCGACCCCGGAGATGACGAAGGCCTGCGGACCGCGATCAAGGACGTGCTCGCGAAGGTTCCCGCGGATTCCCTGACCAAGGCCAAGGCCACCGCCGAGGAGATCCGCAAACTATTCTGAGACCAGCGAGGTCAACGGCTCAGAAGAACACGGCTTCCGACAAGGCCTCCGGCGCGCCCATCAGGGCGACGCGCTGGGCCACGGGGGCGGGCTGACGGCTGCGCGTGAAGGTGATGATCGCGCGGGTGCCCCGATCGGCGTGCTCCCAGGAG